>ERZ824480.172-NODE-172-length-103634-cov-7.270499_pt1 | contig 103634 bp, 89 predicted proteins | sample MGYA00519861_ERZ824480 | MGnify/ENA primary metagenome ERZ824480 (study PRJEB31778, sample SAMEA3449152) | human gut metagenome | biome: human gut; feature: human-associated habitat; material: faeces | place: United Kingdom | collected 2010/2012 ... | reverse complement strand
CGCGCTTTTGCGGCACTTTTACTCTAAAAGTGCCATAAGCGGAGCGAAACAGTAAAATAACAAATTTTATATTTTTGATATAGAATAAAAATTTTAAAATTTAAATAAACCGCAGGGGACGATGCCCACATCGTCCCGAAAAAAAGGAGGAAACGCAAATGTCACTTCTCGATACCGAAAAACAATTCCACTTAAACATCGACAAAAACGACGTCGGAAAATACGTCATATTAACCGGCGACCCGAAACGTGTAAAAACCATTGCCGAAAACCTCGACGACGCATATTTCGTTGCGGACAGGCGCGAATTTGTCACCTACACCGGATATTTGAACGGCGAAAAGGTCAGCGTCACGTCCACGGGAATAGGCGGTCCGAGCGCGGCAATCGCGGTGGAGGAACTGGTAAAATGCGGTTGTCACACCTTTATCCGCGTCGGCACGAGCGGAGGAATTGACCTGTCCGTGTGCGGCGGCGACCTCGTTATCCCCACGGCGGCAATCCGAGGCGACGGCACAAGTTACGAATATCTTCCCAAAGACTACCCTGCGGCGGCTGACTTTTCGGTGGTGGAGGCGCTGAAAATGAGCGCGGACAAAATCTGCACGGGAAGCGAGGGCAACGCGTATCACATAGGCGTTATCCAGAGCAAAGACTCGTTCTACGGCGAAACAAATCCCGAAACTATGCCCGTTTCCGACTTTTTGGAAAAACGGTGGGAGGCATACCGAAAATGCGGTTGTCTTACCAGCGAAATGGAGTGCGCGTCAATTTTCTCGGTTGCAATCGCGCGGTCGGTCCGCGCAGGCGCGGTAATTACCGCAATATGGAACGTCGAGCGGAGCAAAAACGGGCTTAAAGACACCGTTTGCAACGACAGTACGCGTGCGATACAGTGCGCAGTAGACGCGATGAAAATTCTTATAGACGGCGACAGAAAAAATTGCACCGGCGGAGGAAAAAATGCTTAAAAAAAACGACATCATAACCGCTGAAATTACCGACAACGGTGCCGGCGGAGAGGGCATTGCAAAGTCGGACGGCTACACGCTTTTTGTCAAAAACGGCGTGAAAGGCGACAGGGCGGAAATCAAAATTTTAAAAATAAACAAAAGCTTCGGATTTGCGAAAATCGAAAAACTCATTTCGCCGTCCGATATGCGCCGAACACCGCCGTGTCCGCATTTTTCGCGGTGCGGAGGGTGCAGTATTATGCACCTTGACTACCCGTCACAGCTTGCGCTCAAAACCGAAATCGTGCGCAACAATCTGCGCAAAAACGGCGGTTTTGCCGACGGTGACTATGTTCTTGAAAAAATCATTCCGTCGGACGATGTTTTTCACTACCGCAACAAGGCGCAGTTCCCGGCGTCGCTCGTTCACGGCGAGTTTGCGTGCGGATTTTTCAAGGAGCGCAGTCATGATATTGTACCGATTGAAAACTGCCTTATCCAAAGCGAAAAAATCAACAAAATTATGAATATATGCGTTAAATTTTTCAGGGAAAACGGTATCTCGGCGTACGACGAAAAATCGGGCAGAGGAATTGTGCGGAACCTCTATATAAGGGAGTTTTCGGGCGCGGTGATGGTTGTTATCGTCGCAAATTCAAAGCGCAAAATCGAAAATATCGGCAGACTTGTTGAAATTCTCGAAAAAAACGGTGCGGTGAGCGTTATTCAGAACGTCAACACCAAAAAAACCAACGTGATAACGGGCGAAAAAAACATAATTTTGCTCGGAAACGACGAAATCACCGCGAAAATCGGGGAATTGGAATATCTCATTCCGTCCAAAAGCTTTTTTCAGGTCAACACGCGCCAGACCGAAAATTTGTATAAAAAAGCGCTCGAATACGCAAATCCGACAAAAAACGATACGGTTTTCGACCTCTTTTGCGGGTGCGGAACAATTTCGCTTTTTATGGCGGAAAATGCGAAAAAAGTAATCGGCGTTGAAATTGTTGACGACGCGGTGAAAAATGCCGAAAAAAACGCACATCATAACAAAATTGAAAATGCGAGGTTTTATTCGGGCGACTGCGATAAAGTTGTGAAAACGTTAATTGAAAACGGCGAAAAAGCCGATATAATAGTTGTCGACCCTCCGCGGAAAGGTCTTACCGAGGAACTTATTGAGATGATTTGTTCGCTCAATCCGAAGCGTATTGTGTACGTTTCGTGCAACAGTGCAACCCTCGCGCGCGACGCGAAAATTGCAAAAGAAAAAGGTTACATTTTGACAAAAGCCGTCCCCGTCGATATGTTCCCCAACACCGCGCATATCGAAACCGTTGCGCTTTTGGAGCGCAAGGTGCAAAATCCGTGTTGACATAAATTCGGCGCGGTGATATAATTTCTATGTTACAAAAAAAGGAACAAAAAGGACAGGGGTAATTATGGATTCGGTTAAAATTTCACAGTTTAAAAAAATGCGCTCGTCTTGCGCGGTAATTCTAATGTTTATTCTCGTTTTCACCGCGGTTGTGCCGTGCGGAAACGCCTATGCGGCGCAGGTCGGAAACAGCTATATTTCGTCTGCCGGCGCGTGCGTTATGGACTGCGATACAGGCGAAGTTTTATATGAGCTTAACGGCTACGCTTTGCGCGTTCCGGCGAGTATGACCAAAATTATGACGCTTTACTGCGTGTATGAGGCGCTTGAAAACGGCGAAATCACGCTCGGCACACGCGTTCCGATAAGCAGTAACGTTTATTGGAAATCGAGAAATCAGCTTTATCAGAATATGATTTCGTTAAACTACGACACGGTTTACACCGTTGACGAAATAATGGGTGTTGTGATTACATATTCCGCAAGCGCCGCGACGGTTGCGCTGGCTGAACTTGTGGGCGGAGGAAGCGAGCAGGCGTTTGTCAGCCGTATGAACAAAACTGCTAAAAAACTCGGCATAAACGCGCATTACTACGACAGCTGCGGTGTTGCAGACAATCAGATTACGCCCGTTTCTATGGCTGACCTTGCGCGAAAAACGATTACAAAATATCCCGATATTATCGCGCGTTCGTCCAAAAAATCTGTGACGTTTAAGGGTGCGACATACAAAACCACAAATCACCTCCTCGACACCTATTATTACGAGGGTGCGGACGGTCTTAAAACCGGCACAAGCACGGCGGCAGGCGCGTGTTTCTGCGGAACAGCGGTGCGTGACGGAAAAAGGCTTATTTCAGTAACTATGGGTTCGTCGTCGGCAGGTCAGCGTTTCACCGATACCGCGCGCCTTTTAAACTACGGCTTCGGCATAATAAAAGACAGGCGCAACATTGTTTGCTTTACCAATATCCGCACGTTTATGAACGGGCTTGAAATGCCGACGTTCAGCTATGTGGGCACAAATCCGCACGCGGTTGTGGTTGCCGAGGATTTGGCAAACTACGGTTTTGATGTCACCTATGACGACGCTTTGAGAAAAATTTCGATTAAGGCAAACGAGCAAAAGGCGAAAAAACCCATTGCGCTCGATATTTACAAAAACAGAAACGGACAGAAAGCGTTTTCGGTTAAGGACAGCAACATAACCGTTGCGCTCGAAACGTCGGGCGGTGAGTGCATTTTGAGCGACGTTTACAACGTCGGCGGTTACACCTGCATTTCGATAGACGAACTTGCAAATTATTTTAATTTTGAATGGAACGGCGTCGAAATGACGGCATATATAACATCCGAAAATTAGAAAAAAAGGAGAATTTTATGAAAATAGGAATTTTAGGCTACGGAAATCTCGGACGCGGTGTTGAATGTGCAATCCGACAAAACCCCGACGCAGTTTTATCTGCTGTGTTTACGCGCAGAAACCCTGCGGACGTTAAAATTTTGACCGAGGGTGTTCCCGTTTTGAGCGTTGACGATGCGGAAAAAATGAAAGACGAGATAGACGTTCTCATAATCTGCGGAGGAAGTGCCACAGATTTGCCCGTGCAGACGCCGAAATACGCGCAGTATTTTAATGTTATCGACAGTTTTGATACCCACGCGAAAATTCCCGAGCATTTTGCAAATGTGGATAATTCCGCGAAAAAAGGCGGAAAAACCGCAATAATTTCGGTCGGCTGGGACCCGGGAATGTTCTCGCTTGCGAGAATGTATGCAAATGCAATTCTCACCGACGGCTGTGATTATACATTCTGGGGAAGAGGTGTAAGCCAGGGACATTCCGACGCAATCCGCAGAATTGACGGCGTTGTTGACGCGCGCCAGTACACCGTCCCCGTTAAAGAGGCGGTTGACGCGGTTCGCGCAGGCGAAAATCCCGCGCTCACAACGCGTCAGAAACACACGCGTGAGTGCTATGTTGTTGCCGAGGACGGCGCAGACCTTGCAAGAATTGAGCGCGAAATTAAAACTATGCCGAATTATTTTGACGATTACGACACAACGGTTTATTTCATTTCCGAGGAGGAACTTAAAGCAAACCACAGTGCAATTCCGCACGGCGGTTCGGTTATACGAAGCGGAAAAACGGGTATGAACGGCGAAAACGGACACGTTATAGAATACAGCTTAAAGCTCGACTCAAATCCCGAATTTACCGCGTCGGTGCTGGTTGCGTACGCGCGCGCCGTTTGCCGTATGAACAAAGAGGGAATGACGGGCTGTAAAACGGTGTTTGATGTTCCGCCGGCATATTTGAGCGCAATGAGCGGTGAGGAATTAAGAAAAAAACTTCTTTAAATTTGTTTGATAAAATTAAAGTTTTGATGTGATAAAATTCAAAAAGAGCCGAATTTTCTGCCGTTTTCACGGCTTTGATTTCGGCTCTTTTTTGTCATAATTCCATTTGTTTTGCAAGAAAAAGTGCGGCGGCTTTGGAGATTTTTTCTTCAGCCTCGCTCATTTTTTTGTCCGCGCTGTCTTTCAAAAGAACAACGCTTCCAACAGTGTCGCCCTCCGCGATAATCGGCACCGCAACACCGACACTCAATTTGCTTCCGTCGGTCACGGTGAGATTTTTGTCGTTTTCGCGGCGGTAGATGAACGCGGTTTTTTCTTCAAGCACGCGTTCCATATCCTCGCTCAAACGTTTTTCCTGAAAATCTTTTTTCGCCGCGCCCGATATTGCAATGATGGTGTCCCTGTCGGTGATACACGCAGGGTATCCCGACGTTTTGTAAAGCGTTTCGGCGTATTGCGAGGCGAATTCGCCAAGTTCGCCGATGGGCGAGTATTTTTTGAAAATAACCTCCCCGTCGCGGTCTGTGAAAATCTCTAACGGGTCGCCCTCTCTGATACGCATAGTACGGCGGATTTCCTTGGGTATAACCACCCTTCCGAGGTCGTCTATACGTCTGACAATTCCTGTTGCTTTCATATAAAAAACTCCTTTTAAACATATAAACTTTTAAAAATTTTGTGCCTTTTTATGTGTATTTTTTGTGTTTGCCGATTAAATTTTACAAATTTATTGTTTGCAATAATGGGAGTTTTATGTAAATTTATTTTTGGTATTAAATGGGTTAAAAATTTTTGATAAATTGTTGAAGTTTATATAAAACTGTGCTACAATGAATTATCATAAAAACATCGGCAATGCAAATAAAAATACTGTATAATAAATATAATATAATAAAGTCATATGTGCAGCGAAATTATAAACAGCAAAAAGGAAGGGACGGAGAAAAATGTTTGAACCGATACAAATTGAATATTTGTTAAGACTTTTTGCCGCGGCGGTATGCGGTGCGGTTATAGGATTTGAACGCAAAAACCGCTCAAAAGAGGCGGGAATAAGAACGCACTGCCTTGTTGCAATAGGTGCGGCGCTTATGATGATTGTGTCGAAGTATGCGTTTTTTGACGTTATCAAACCGGGTTTTAAGTATGCCGAGAATATAAAGCTCGACCCGTCGCGTGTTGCGTCGAACATAGCAAACGGCATAGGCTTTTTGGGCGCGGGTATGATTTTTATTCAAAAGCGCACCATAACGGGACTCACCACCGCGGCAGGCATATGGGCAACGTCGGGCATAGGTATGGCGATAGGCGGAGGAATGTATTTTATCGGCATTTGTGCAAGCGTCATTGTGCTTTTGATGCAGATTTTTCTTCACCGCGGATATAAATGGCTGGAAATGCCTGTGCACAGGGTTGTCAGCGTCAAAAACGTTGATAAGGACGGATTTAACGAAGATTTTTGCGCCCGATGCGAGAAAATGGGCGTTTCGGTAAGCTTAAGCTCCGCCTCGAAAAATCCGGATGCTGACACGAAAAACTATGTGTATAAAATGGAGCTCTCTCCAAAGGTCGACGAGGAGGAAATTTTAAAACTTATACCGTACGAATGCAGTATTAAGTTCGATTGAGAAAAATTCTCCTAATTGTTGCAATGTTTTTGGTCGGATTTTGTTTGTGATTTGTATGTTTTTTAATTTGTGCGTTTTTACATTATTGTATATTTTGCGTTTATGTAGGGGACGATGTTAGCATCGTCCCTTGCTTTTTTTCAATTCAGCCAAGTATTTCAGCAAAATGTGTTCTTTCAAAACTCTGAAACGGTTTTATGCAAATAATGTCGTCTTTTTTTGTAATATCGCCGTCAAAGTCTTGTTTTTCCGAAACTCCGCACCAGGGTTCTATGCAGACATATTTTCTTTCGGGAAGCGTCCACAATGCGAGCGACGTATGGCTCGGAAAACCGACGCGTATTTTTCTTTTTCCGTTTTTATGCCCGAATATCACGCTGTCGGAATTTATGTTTTTAAAAATATATGTGCATTTTTCAAATTCTCCGTAATCGAGAAAAAGCACGTTGTCTGTAAGATTTATTTTTTCCGTTTTTCCGTTGAAAAATCCGTCTTGGAGCATATGGCGCGTAAGAGATGTATCATTTTCAAATTTTACATAATACTCGTCCGCGCCCTCGGGACAGGAATATCCCTCGTGTCCGCCGAATGAAAAATACATATCACCGTTTCCCGTGTTTTTTGCGCAGTATGTAATGTCCAGCCTGTTTTGCACAAGAGAAAAGGATACGCGAAATTCAAAGTCGAACGGGTATTTCTTTTTTGTATCCTCGTCCGATTTTAGAAGAAAATAAGCTTTGTTTTCGGACAAATTTTCAATTTCAAATTCTTTAAATCTTGCAAATCCGTGAGGCGTCATTTCGTAAACTTTGCCGTCAAAAATATACCGTCCTTTGTTAAGGCTTCCGCAAATCGGGAACAAAACCGGTGCGGTAAATCCCCAAACATTTTTGTCGGCTTGCCACATATATTCCGTTTTTTCACTGCAAAAGCTTAAAAGCTGTGCGCCGAGCGATGAAATTTTTGCGCTTGACGCGCCGTTTTTCAGGGTAACAATGTTATTCAATGTCAAATCTCCTCTAGGCTAATTATTCTTCAAATTCAAATCATTCAGCAAATCTTTAAGCTCGTTTTTCGATTTTGTATGCGTGAGGGCAAAAATTTTGTTAAGCTTGTATCGGAAAGCCGAGTCGGAAAGATAAAGCTTTTCGGCAAGCGCACTGTATGAAACATCATTTGCAATTCCCTTCAAAATCATTGTGAGCGACGTGTCGGACGAGCCGAAAACCGCGTCAAGACCGATTATTCCCCTGATTTTGCCGTCGTCAAATATGGTATGAGTGCACGGTTCAAAATTGTTTGAAATTATACTGCTGTCATTTTCAAATTTTATATTCAGCGTGCTTTCGCGCACAATTATATCGTAATCCACAAGAATACTTACCGAGCTTACCGACGGGTTATCGGAAAGGTAATAATACGCTTTCCGCGCCTGTGTGCCCATTTCGCGGTATTTCGGCGCGACGCTTGTAACGGCGGGAGTTATGTTTTCGCATATAAACGAATTTCCGTAGCCTGCCGTAAACACATCTTCGGGAATTTTAATCCCCGCCTTCCGCGCCTTTGACATAAACAAAACGGCAAAATAGTCGTTTGAACATATCACGCCGTTATATGATGAAATATCGCTTAAAAGGCTGTTTACACAGTCCTCCGCGTTGGTTTTGCTGTAATATATGTTTTTCTGCGCGTCTTTTTTGTAAAGCGCGGAATATGCCTCTGTAAAGGCGTCTTTTTTCTCGTTGTCAATCGTTGAGTACCTGTTTACGCCGAGGAGTGCAATGTTGTTTCTGCCTGCCGATTTGAAATATTTCAAAAGGCTTGTAACCGCCGCTTTTCTGTTGGTTTTAATGGTGCTTATACGGCTGTCGACGTCTGCCGTTTCGGTTCCCACAACGATAGGGCGAAGATTGTTTTCAATGCACACGGTAATGCTTTTTTTCAGAAAATGATTTGTTGTGCCTATTATCGGCACGACGGAGGATTTTGCGAAATTTTTCACATCGTCGGGCGTTACAATTTCGTATTTCTGTCTGCCTATGCCGTCCAGCGTTTCACCGCACCAGCTTGATTTTAAATAGTTTTCCTCCGCGATTATCGGAATTTTTGCATTTTTCACAGTGTGCACCTCCCCGGCATCGGAGGGTATAACCCCGTATGCCTAAACTTGATGAACTATTATACAACATCAAATGCAATTTTGCAATACCCAATTTTAACTTTTTTAAGTCCGCATAAATAAGTATTTCAGACTTTTCGGTTTGTACTTATAATTATATACGGAGGTATTGCGGTATGAAAAAACTTAAAAAAATAGATATGCACGTTCATTGTATAGAGGAAAGAGGTATTCCGAAGCTTTCGGGACACTTTTATCCGACGGTTAAAGAGCTTAGAAAAATATATGACAAAATAGGCGTTGAAAAAGGCGTGCTTTTGCCGCCGGGCACCTGTCCCGAATTTACCACCGAGCGCCTTTCGCCAAGAGAGGCGGAGGCGATTGCAAAAAAATATAACGACACGATAGGCTGGTGGTTTCTGGGGCTTGACCCGCGCTTCGGAAGTAACAACGAAAATACCGATTTTTCGCATTACATAAATTATTACAAGGCGCACGGCGCAAAGGGTATCAGCGAGCTTATATCAAACATAAGCCTTGATGACGGAAGGGTGCTTAATCTTTTTAAGCACTGCGAAAAGTGCGGTATGTCGGTCACTCTCCATTTCGGAAAGGAAAGTCACGACTACGGCGTTATTGACGGTTTGCACCTGCCGAAGCTTGAAAAGATTTTGAAAATGTTTCCCGATTTAAAAATTATCGGTCATTCGGTGCGTTTCTGGTCGGAGCTTGACGCGGACGTGACCGAGGATACGAGGGACAGCTATCCGTCGGGCAAGGTTGAAAAAGAGGGCAGGGTGGGATATTTAATGCGGAAATATAAAAATCTTTACTGCGACTTATCCTCGCTTTCGGGATACCGCGCAATGACGCGCGATAAAGAATATGCCTATAAATTTATGGAGGAGTTTTCCGACCGTATTTTTTACGCTACCGATATACACGATCCCGAAAATATAAATCCCGATAATCCTGCGTATGAAATGTTAAAGCTTTCCGGGTTTTTGGACGAGACGTGCGAAAACGGCAAAATAAGCTATGACACATATGAAAAAATCTGCCGTAAAAACGCGCTTAAACTGCTCGGAGAATGTGAGGAATGATTTTATGAACATCTCTGACATCATCAAAACCGACGTTCTTGTTTTCGGCGGAGGCATTGCAGGCGTAAAATCCGCATATACCGCGGTAAATAACGGGTGCAGTGCGGTTTTGATTACAAAAAGTACGGATTGTGCGTCAAACTATATTTTAGGATTTAACGCACCGCTAGGTTTGCGCGACAGTGCGGAACTTTACGCCGAAGATACCGTAAACGGAGGCGGAGGAATAAACAATATAAGCCTTGTTAAAACGCTTTGCGAAAGTGCCGTTTCGGAGATTGAATTTACCGAAAAATCGGGGCTTGAATTTGACCGCTCAAAAGACGGCTACCACCTTTTGAAACCGCTCGGGTGCACTGTTCCGAGGCTTGCGCACATAGAAAACCGAACGGGCAGAATATCGCTTGAAAAATTCTTATCAATGGCAGAGGAAAAGGGCGTAAAAATAATTTCAGACGCTATGCTCTCGGATATTATCGTTGAAAACGGCAGAGCAATCGGCGCGTCGGTGCTCGATTTGAAAAACAGAAAAGAATTTTATGTGTGCGCCAAGTCGGTTGTAATCGCGACGGGCGGAATACATATCGCAGAAGGCAGTACATATCCCGTTTCTATGACGGGCGACGGCTATGCGGCGGCATACCGCGCAGGCGCGTGCCTTACCGATATGGAGTTTATTCAGTTTGAGCCGTGCAGATGTATATATCCCCAAAAACTCGGCATTTCCACAACACTGCTTGCCAAGGGCGGAAAAATAACAAACCTTTACGGCGAGCGGTTCCTCTTAAAATATTATAAATCCGAGGGAGATATACAAAAAGACGCGCTTGCAAAGCTGATATACAAAGAAATAACCGACGGAAAAGGGACGGAGCACGGCGGAGTGTACCTCGACCTTACCGATATTGACGAAACGGAAATCAAGGAAAATCATTCGCTCTATTACAACCGTTTTAAAAATGCGGGAATTGACATTACAAAGCAGAAAATTGAGGTTGCTCCGTGCGCACATTCGTTTATGGGCGGTATTGTGATTGACAGCGAGTGCAAAACCTGTGTTGACGGGCTTTTTGCCGCAGGCGAGGTGACGGGCGGTATCCACGGTGCAAACCGCGTGGGCGGAAACGCAGGCACGGAGGTATATGTTTTCGGTACAACGGCAGGCAGAAGCGCTGCTGAATACGCACAAAACGCTGATTTTGAAAGCTTTGAAGAAAAGGCGCTGCCGCCGAGAAAAAAAGCGCAGAACAAAGAATATTTTGAAAACATAAAAACCAAACTCCGCGCGGTTATGTCGGAGAATATGGGACCTGTGAGAAACGGCGAAAATCTTGAAAAGGCATACAAAACGGTATGCGGTATCGAGGACGAAGTAAAAAGCTTTTCGGCGTTCGGATTTGACGCCGCGGTGAGCAAAAAGGAATGTGAAAATTCTGCACTTGTCTGCAAATGCGCAATATACGGCGCGCTTTTGAGAAAAGAGTCGCGCGGTGTGCATTTTCGCACCGATTACCCCGAAACCAATCCCGAATATAAGAAGAATTTTCTGCACAAAAAGGATTTTATATGAATTTAAAAGTAACGCACATTTGCGAAAACGTCAATAAAATAAACTGGCACATAGGCAGAACGGCAGGAATTTACAAAAACTGTTTTAACGTCATCACCGAGGAAAACGAGCTTGTGACGTTCTTTAAAACAACAGACCGTTTTTCCACGCGTGCGGTACTGACGGATTTTTGCTCAAATATGACATTTCTTCCGCTTTCGGACGGTATGAGGGTGACGAGGTTTGAAAAATGTATTCTTGCCGGGAATGTTGTTTTTGATATGGCGTGCCCCGAAATTATAAGCGTAAAGCGCGGAAAAATACAACACGGCGCAGACATTCAAAAAAATATCGGTATTTTGAAAAAAACGCTTGAAATATACGGCAGAAAAAGCCCTGTTTTTGAGGACAAAATTTTGTCGGAAAAGGTAAAATACGGTTTTGAGCTTTTAAAGGAAAACCCTTTGAGCGGATTTTCGGCGCTTATAGGTTTGGGAGCAGGGCTTACACCGTCGTGTGACGATATTATTTCGGGCATATCCGCATATTTTTATTTAAACGGCATTGGGGAGCGGTTTAACGGTATTCTTGCAAAATATCTTTATGAAAACGGTGATTTTGCCACCGCAGCGGTGAGCAAAAACCTTTTGACTGACGTTGCAAACGGATATATAAACAGCAGTCTTTATAATTTGATATGCGCGGTTGCAAATGATGAAAAAAGCATAGAAAAATGCGCGCTCGATATGATAGATTACGGCAGTACGTCGGGTACGGAAACGTGTTACGGCGTGATTTTGGGATATATATTAAGCAGTAAAAAGGAGCTGAAAGAATGGTTGTAAAAAACTACATTGAAAAGAACCGTTATTACGATTCGGTATTTCTTATGAAAATTGCAGGCAGGCTTGCACAGACCGAAGATATCGACAATGCGTCGATAGGAATGGGAACACCTCTTAACAAGGAAACCATTTGCGACTTGGGGCTTGACACCGAGGAGATGAACACCGCGGGTCCGAACGACCTTATAATTGCCGTAAGGGCAAAGGACGAGGAGGCGTGCAGCAGGGCAAAAGAGGAATTTGCAAAGCTTGTCAGCGAGAGAAATTCGGGCAATATGCAAAATTCGTTCAGAAGCATTGCCGGCGCAAAAAATGCAATTCCCGACGCGAACCTTGCAATAATATCCGTTGCCGGCGAATATGCCGCCGCGGAGGCAAAAAGGGCGCTTATGAATGATATGAACGTTTTTATGTTCAGTGACAATGTTGACATCGGGGACGAGGTTGAACTTAAAAATCTTGCGCTTAAAAAAGGCAAATTTATGATGGGTCCCGGGTGCGGACTTTCGTTTATAAACGGCGCGGCAATCGGTCTTTGCAGTATGGTAAACCGCGGCGACATCGGTCTTGCCGGCGCGTCGGGCAGCGGTATTCAAACCGTTATGGTGCTTGTTCACCGAAACGGGTTCGGAATATCCCACGCAATAGGCACGGGCGGACGCGATATGTCGGACGAGGTGGGCGGTATCACAATGATACAAAGCATTAAGGCACTCGAAAACGACGAGGGCACAAAGGTTATCGCGCTTATCTCAAAACCGCCTGCACATTCCGCGCTTTTAAAGGTTATTGATGTAATCAAAAAGTGCAAAAAGCCTGTTGTGGTGCAGTTTTTGAACGGCGACAACAAAATTCTTGAAGAAAACGGAATTATGTATTCCGAAACCTTTGACGAAACCGCAAAGAAGGTTATGGAGCTTTCGTGCGGACACGTGGTTGAAATGAAAAAGATATTTGACGAAAACATTGACACCGACTCCGAAATATCAAAATTTTCACCGAGGCAAAAATATTTCCGAGCAATACTCTGCGGCGGCTCGCTTGCCGACGAAACGCAGATTTTGTGGAGAAAAAGTGCGGGTGAAATATATTCAAACGTTGCGCTCGATAAAAAATTTATGCTTCCCGACCAGTTTTCAAGCATAAAAAACACGGTTATCGACATCGGCGACGAAACGTTCACAAAAGGCAGGGCTCATGTGGCAATCGACCCGACGGCGAGGGTGAACCGATTTGTAAAAGAGGCGCGCGACCCCGAAACCGCGGTTATATATCTTGATTTTCTTCTCGGCTATGCGCTCCACCCTGACCCTGCGTCGGTTATGTCAAAAGTCATCTGCGAGGAAAAGGAGCGTGCAAAAAAAGAAGGACATCATCTTACCGTGATCGCAACAATCTGCGGAAGCGACCTTGATCCGCAGAATTTTGACAAGCAGGCTGAAATTTTGAAGGAGTCAGGCGTAATTCTTGCCGATACAAACGTTAAAGCGGTAAATCTTGCAATGAAAATTATTAAAGGGACGGAGGAAAGATAAATGTTAAACGATAAAATAAATGTGATAAACGTCGGAACGGATGTATTTGCAAACGCGGTAAAAGAGCAGGGAATACCTGCCGAACAGCTTAACTGGAAACCCGGCAAAAAGGCGGTTTTGTCCGAAAGGGCGAAAGAAATTCTCGAAAAGGCAATGTATTCTGATTTTAAGGAAAAAATAGATGAGGCAAACGCAAAGGTTAAAGATATTATGGATAACACCGACCCGTACTGGATAGGCGTAAAACCCGCAAAGGAGTGCGTTCCCGGTGTTGAGGACGGAATGATAATACATTCGGGACCCGACATTGAGTGGAACAGAATGTGCGCAACCCAGCAGCAGGGCGGTATCAACGGCGTAATGTATGAGGGTTACGCAAAAGACGAGGACGAGGCGCGCAGAATGCTTGAAAACGGCACAATAAAATTTGTGTCGGCAAACGACTATCACCTTGTAGGCCCCGGTTCGGGCATCACCACACCGTCAATGGCGGTTAACATTGTGGAGGATAAAAACACGGGATTTAAAGGCTTCTGCCCGCCGTTTGAAGGCCCCAACCGCGGAGGTCTTGCCGGCTGGGGAATTTTAAATGACAGCATAAAAAAACACCTTGACACGGTGCGTGATATAATCGCTCCGGCAATGACAAAGGTGCTTGAGGCAAACGGCGGTATAGCAATGCGCAAAATTTTCACGCGCGGTGTGGAAATGGGCGACGAGCTTCATTCAAGACAGGACGCAACGGGAATTATTGCAACAAACGAGTTTATGAAAATGCTTGTTGACGCGGATATTACCGAGGACGAAAAGAGAAAATGTATCGACCTTTTATACGGCACGGTAAGATTTTTCCATCCGCTCGGTATGGCGTCGGCAATGTCGCTTTTGGAGTCAATCCGCAATGTTGAATATTCAACGGTTGTAACCGCAATGGTAGGCAACGGCGTAGATTATGCGATAAAGGTAAGCGGACTTAATACAAACTGGTATTCCGCGCCGTCGCCCAAGCTTACGGGAGAATACGTTTCGTCCGACGTAAATGATGACGACGTTTTGCCATGGATAGGCGACAGCTGTATTCTTGAGGCAACGGGACTGGGCGGTTTTGCCGCGGCGGCAGCGCCTGCGGTTATGCGCTCGCTTGATAAAACGCTTTCCGACGGCATTGAGCAAACGCTTGAAATGTCGGAAATCACAGTCGGCGAAAACGCAAATTATCTCATACCTGCGTTAAACTACCGCGGAACACCCACGGGAATTGACATAAGAAAGGTTTTGGACACGGGCATAGAACCCGTTATCCACGGCGGAATGATTTCCAAAACGGGCAAACGCCTTGGTGCAGGCATTGCGCGCGTTCCGCTCAAATGCTTTGAAAAGGCGCTTTTGGCGTTCGGTGATAAATATGGCTTGTAAAATTCTTGTTTTAAATATCGGCAGTACGTCCTTTAAATTCAAATATTTTAATATGGACGACTTAAGCGTGATTGCAAGCGGAAAAATAAATTCCGTGTTTTCAAAAAATGCCGGCTGTAATTTTTTGTCGGGAGATACCGAAAAAAGCACGGTTTTTGACGCGTCGGACGGATACGGCACGTGCCTTGAAATGATAATCGACTTTATAGATAAAAACTGTGCGGACGGCATAAACGGCGTTTCGGCAATCGGCTTTAAAACGGTTATGGCAGGCGGTATCAACTATCCGTGCGTTATAGATGACGCGGTGATTGAAAAAATGCAGGAATACAGTGCGTCCGCGCCTGCGCACAACGCGCCGTATATCGAGGCGATTAATTCGGTTAAAAAATATTTCCCGAACGTTACCTTGGTTTCGTCGTTTGAAACGGCGTTTCACAACACAATCCCCGATTTCGCGTCGGTATATCCTATTGACAAGGACATTGCAAAAAAATACGGCATAAGAAAATACGGATTTCACGGCGCGGCGCACAGCTATGCCGCATATAAATTCGGCGGCGAAAAAAATATTGTGTCGGTTCACCTCGGAGGAAGTTCGTCGGTCTGTGCAATAAAGGGCGGAAAGTCGGTTGATGTAAGTATGGGATTTTCTCCTCAGAGCGGACTTCCTATGAACAACCGATGCGGAGATATTGACGTTTTTGCGGTGCTTTATCTTATGGAAAAAGAAAATATGAGCATAGACGATGCGCAAAAATTTTTGTGCACAAGATGCGGTTTGTACGGTATGAGCGGTATAAGCAACGATTTGCGTGACATAGAAAAAGCAAACGATACCTTGGTTATCGACGCATTTTCTTACAGTGTGTCGAAATACATCTGCTCGTATCTTGCCGTTCTGGGAAAAATAGACGTCATAAGCTTTTCGGGCGGAATAGGAGAAAACAGTGTCATTATAAAAGAAAAAATATGCAGCCGTTTAAAATTTCTCGGCGTTGAGCTTGACAGCGAAAAATTAAAGCATAAACCGACGGGCGAGCCGTATATGATTTCGTCGGACAAATCGAAGGTTGAGGTTTACATAACGCCTGTTGACGAGGAACTTATGGTGGCAAAAAATACATATGCTTTTGCGGAAAGAAGGTAAAATGATGTTTGAAAGAAGTAAATGGGAATTCGGTGTGGGAAGCGTTAAGCGCGACGGCATTTTATACGGTATGGGATACACGCGCGACGAGGTGAAAAAGCCGTATATCGCCGTTGTCAATTCGTGGAACGAATACAATCCGGGGCATATTCATTTAAAGGAGATTGCGCAGAGGGTGAAAGACGGTGTGCGCGAGGCAGGCGGACTTCCGTTTGAGCTTTCCACAACCGGTATCTGCGACGGAATGGTTTTAAAAGACCCGAGATATATCGAACTTCCGAGCAGAAATCTTATTGCCGACGAAATAGAGCTTAACGTTGAGGCGAATATGTTTGACGGAATGGTGCTCCTCGGCACGTGCGACTCAATCGTGCCCGGTCAGCTTATGGCGGCGGCACGGCTCAACATTCCGACGGTTTTGGTGACGGGCGGATATATGCCTCTTTGCTTTTACCGCGGAAAAGAAATCGGGCTTTCCGAGGTTTCGGGCACTGTCGGAAAGGTTATGCAGAACAAGGTGAGCCGTGAGGAGTTTGACGATATGGTTTACTGTGCGCACGCAGGTCAGGGCGCGTGCGGTTCAATGACCACCGCAAACAGTATGTGCTGTATTGCCGAGGCGCTGGGTATGACGGTTCCGGGAAATGCCACCGTTAACGCAACCGACAAACGGCTCGGTGCAATGGCGTTTGAGGCTGGAAAATATGTTATGGAAATGGTGAAAAAGGGCATAACCGCGCGCGATATTATCACCGAAAAGGCGATTGAAAACGCGATAATCACCGACACCGCGATAGCAGGTTCAACAAATCTTTTACTGCACATTCCGGCTATTGCGCACGAGGCAGGAATAGAGCGTGACTGGTGGTCCTTCTTTGATGAAATGTCGCACAAAATTCCGCTTCTTACCGAAATTGCGCCCAACGGAAAATATTATTTCAACGACTTTGAGCGCGCAGGCGGTATGAAAGCGCTGATGAAAACACTTCTTCCGCTTTTAAATTCCGACTGCAAAACGGTTAACGGCAAAACGCTCAAAGAAAACTACTCCGACGCGCCCGTGTATGACACCGACGTTATCCACACGCTTGACGCACCCGTATCGAGCGACGGCGGAATAGCTGTGTTAAAGGGAAATCTTGCACCCGACGGTGCAATTCTCAAAACCGCGGCAGTGCCGAAAAATATGATGTATTTTGAGGGCAGGGCAAAGGTTTTCAGCGAGGTTGACGACGCGATAACGGCTCTCAGACACGGTGAGATAAAGGCAGGCGACGCGGTTGTTATAAACTATCTCGGACCGAAAGGACGTTTCGGAACAACCGCCTTTGCTTTTCAGAAAGAGGTTGCCGGAATGGATATTTACGACAAGGTTGCAATCATCACCGACGGAAGATTTTCGGGCGGTACAAGCGGATTGAGCATCGGTTATGCAGCACCCGAGGCGGCGATAAAAGGCCCGCTCGCGGTTGTTGAAAACGGCGACAAAATCATAATAGACGTGGAAAAAAGAAAAATGGGCATAGACTTATCGGACGAAGAAATTGCAGAAAGGCTCAAAAAGGTTGACTGGAGGCTCCGGGAGGAAAAATTCAAGCCGTTTTTAAGGCTTTTTGCAAGAAATGTTTCGTCAACGGCGAAAGGAGCGGCGTGGCTGTAATGAATGTTTTAAACGAAATTTTAACCAAAAAGCTTGTGGTAATCGCGCGCGCAATACCGCAGGACAAAATTAAAGACTGTGTAAATGCAGTTATAGACGGCGGTGTGAGCCTTATTGAAAGCACATTCTGCCAGTCGGATAAAGACTGTATCGAAAAAAACAAGCTTTGCATTGAAACAATGGTAAAGGCGGCAAACGGCAGAGCGATTATAGGCGCGGGAACGGTTTTAAACACCGAACAGGTGAGGGCGGCGTATGAAGCCGGCGCGAAATATATAATTTCTCCCAACACAAACGAGGCGGTAATAAAAGAAACGCTCAAACTCGGTATGATATCAATTCCGGGCGCTATGACGCCGACCGAAATCGAACAGGCATATTCATACGGCGCGCATATTGTAAAGCTTTTTCCGGCAGACGATATGGGCGTGCACTATATCAAAAATTTAAAAGCGCCCCTTTCGCATATACCGCTTATGGCGACAGGCGGAGTAAATCCCGGCACCATACCGGAATACTACAATGCAGGCGCGGAGGCATTCGGCACGGGTATTACAATTTTAAAACCCGACTGCGTTGCAAGCGGAAATTTTGCGGAAATAACAAGACTTGCAAGGGCGCACGTTGATGTAATAAAAAAACTTATTGGAGATGAAAACAAATGATGACCGACAAACCTGTTGTTTTTGTGACGGGCGCGGCAAGAAATATAGGTCTTGCCGTTGCAAAAAAATTTGCAAAAGAGGGATATAACGTTTGCCTCACAAGCAGAAGCGAAAAATCCGCAGACTCGGCGGCACGGGAAATTATGAGCGAATATCCGGGCGTTACGGCAAAGGGATATGCAATGCTTACAAATGACGTGAACCAAATACACGAAACCTTTAAAAAAGTGAGGGAAGATTTCGGCAGAGTGGACGCGCTTGTGTCCAACGCCGCAGACCCGGGATATAATCAGAGCATACTTTCGACCACTCCCGAGCAGTTTGACTATGTGATGAGCAGTAATGCAAAAGGATATTTTTTCTGCTGTCAGGAGGCGGCGAAGCTCATGATTGAAAACGGCACGCACGGAAGTATCGTGCTTGTCGGCTCTGTTCACAGCAAACGTGCGCTCCCGAACAGAATAGTTTACGCGTCATCCAAGGGCGCGATTGACGTTATGAACCGAAATATGTGCTATGAGCTGGGCAAATACGGTATCAGGAGCAATCTTTTGGTTGTCGGCGCGGTGTATAACGACAGATGGTCGTGCTATACTCCCGAGGATTATGAGAAAAAACGCGCAAACTGGCCTCTCGGTATGGAGTCGTATCCCGAGGATATTGCAAACGCCGTGTACTTTTTAAGCTCCGACAGTGCAAAAACCATAAGCGGAAGCGAACTTACCGTCGATTCGGGTGTTATGTCGGTGCTTTTGAGCTACAACAAAAACTGGGATGCTGAAAAAGACGAAAGGGAAAAGCTTTTGAAAAAGTAAATTCGCAAAAACAAAATATCAAAAAACGGTTTTCTCAAAATGAGAAAACCGTTTTTATGTATTTCTTAATTTTTTCTTTCAATTTTGTATGTTTCGCTGTTATAATCAACCGTTACAGCCGTTCCGTTTGAATATTCCGTTTTGTAAACTCCGTCCGATATTTTTTCGTGATTTTCCATAAATTCATACCGAATATCCGAAAGCTCCTCGTAATCCTCCCACATTTTCTTTGCCCATTTTGCGGTTTGGTTAAGCTCCTCATCGGTGTCGCACAAAAAGTCCTCGTCGCCCATCCAGCGGTTGTCTGTCGCAAAGTTTGCATAGTAGCATATCAGCGGACGTCCGCCCAGCTCGATAAGCTTAAGACGGTTTTTTTCGCCCTTTGCAGGGTAGTTTAACGTAAACGTGCAGGGATTGTAAAGTATAATTCCGTGATACACAAGATGCCAGAAAGGAACAATTTCGTCCGACATAGGTATTTTTTCGTCCTTGCCCATCGCAAAGTTTGAATACATAGCGTAGTCGAGATATTCCGCGGCAAAATCATATCCCGACTCGGACGAAAATCCGCCGAAGGTTTCGCGCGCAAGCTTCATTGTTTTGCGGTACCACTCCGCGCCCTCTTTTTTGTTTGTCGGGTGGTTTTTGTCGTAGCATTTTAATATCGGCAAAATGGTGATAACGTCGATATAGTGTATGCCCTCAAAGCCGAGCGCTTTGATTTTTTTCTGATTTTCGGTTTCAAATTTTTCATATTGGCGTCTGGGGCAGATTTTGTACGGTCTGCCTCCCGACCAGCAGTACGGACGCGCGTGGAGAGAGCCGTCCTTGTTTTTCAAAAGATATTCCTCGTCAAAGCAGTCGGCAATGTGATACGCGGCGGTTGCGTCGTCGTGGCATACAATGCCGTAGCCGTCGGCTTTGACATTGCGGATAAGGTTTTTAAGCTTTTCCTCACCGCCGAGGCGCTCGTCAACGGGGAAAATCTGCGGAAAACGTCCGTCGTGACCGCCGATGTTCCAGCCGACAAGGCAAAATTCCGCGTTTTTAATTCCCTCTTTCTTGAATGATTTTGAAATGTCGCCCACGCGGTCAAAATCGCACGCAACGTGCATTTCCGGCTCGGTTTCGGGTGTCTGGTTTTCAACGGGACTGGGTGCAGGCTTCCAGCCCTGGCGCACGCGCACCTCTATGCTGTCTGCCGCCTTTTTGAGCCTTGCATCCTTTTCTGCCCTTTCTTTAAGGGGCACACAGCCGTTTTTAAGCTTATATTCGCGGTATTTTCTCGCCATTGCGGAGTAACTTCCGTCGTCGAGTCTGTATAGCTCAACGCGTATGTCGTCGTACGGCATATCGCAGTCGATGTAAAACCTCGGATATGTATAATAAACGCCGTTTTTTACGCCGACAACCATACCGAAGTCGTATTGCATACCCGTGATAATTGCCAAAATACCTGTTTTTCCCTCGTTCATACCGTAGCAGGTTACAAATGAAAATTCGTTCACGCTTTCGGTGTCCTCACGCTCTTTAAAAAACGTCTGCGCCGTGCCCGACAAACACATATCGGTTATAAAATATCCCTCGTCGCCGGTGTTTTTTACAAAATAATCATACAGAAAATCGACGTATTCGACGTCCTTTGAAAATTTTTCCTTTTCAAGATAAACAACCGTTCTGTCATCTTTTTCGATAATTTTTGCGTCTGCGGTTTTTTCGCCGCCGTCTGCAAGCTTTAATCTCGCTTTCATAAAATCCTCCCGTTAAAAATATTGAATTTTAAATTTATATTGAATATTTGCAAAAGGCAAATTTTCAAACGAATAAAAATATTACACAAAAATATATCAAATTTAAAATGAAAATTATATCGGAAATCAATTTAAGGAAAAAGTAAAATTTTAAGATTATCTATTGCAAACGGAATAAAAATTCTTTTTAAAAACGCATTAAAACCATACTGTATTTATAGCACAAAAATGATGTTATGTCAATAAGCCGACACCCGAAATTCGGCTTAAAACGGCGCTTTTTCGGAATTTTACAGTTTATTTCGGATTTTTAATGTTTACTTCAAAATGCACCGCAGAGTATAATGAATTTGTAACAAGGACAATTTTAAAAAAGGAGGGTGCCGAAATGACGGTCATCAAAAAAGCGGTTTGTATTCTTATGACTGCGACGCTTGCTTTCGGAAGTCTGGCAGGGTGCGGAAAAAATACAAAAGGCGCGGTAAACACAAAATACGAAAAAGACGAAAACCTAAACGAGGTCGGAGCTTTTCCCGTATGCAAAGAAAAAATAACATTAAGAGTGGGTATTCCGAAAAACGAATTTATAACGGATTACGACGACAACACATTTACAAAAAAGCTCGAAGAAATGATGAACTGTGACATTGAGTTTGAATTTCTTCCGTCGTCCGACACAATGCAAAAGGTTGAGCTTATGATGAATTCGGGCGGTGATGAGCTTCCCGACATTATATGCGGTGTAAACTTCACCGACGGTGCGCTGGCAGGCTACGGCGACGCGGGTATGATAATTCCGCTTAACGCGTATTATGAAAACTCGGCATACTACATAAACGACGCGTTTGAAAAGGAAAAAGATTTAAAGAATATGATAACCTTATCCGACGGGAATATGTATTATATCCCCAGCTATGCAAAGGCGCTCCAGAATGAGGTAGGCTGCGCAAGATGCTGGATAAACAAAAAATGGCTTGACAAGCTCGGTCTTAAAATGCCCGAAACCACCGAGGAATTTGAAAATGTTTTAAGGGCGTTTAAAGAAAAAGACCCCAACGGCAACGGCAAGGCGGATGAACTTCCGTTTTCGGGAAACACAAGCCTCGGAAATCTTTCGGGACTTGAATATATCTTCGGTTCGTTTTTGAAATTCACCCCAAAAACAACCTATCTTTATGCAAAGGGCGGAAAAATCAAGGCAGGATATATGCAGGACGAATGGAAGGACGCGGTAAACTACTGTGCAAAGTTATATAAAGAAGGACTTATCAGCGACAGCACGTTTACGCTTGACAGCAACGGCTTTGCTCCTTTGAGAAACAATGCGGGCGTACCTATCGTCGGCGCGTTTGTGTCGATGGGCTTAAACTTCAGCGCAGAGGTTAAAGACAGATACGACGACTACGTTCCCCTTCCTCCGCTTAAAGGCGACAAGGGCTATCAGAGCGCCGTTTGGGTTCCCACAATTCCGTCAACAGGGTTTGTTATAACCAAAAACTGCAAATATCCCGAGGCGGCATTCCGCTTGGGCGACCTTATGTGCAGTGAGGAAATCACAATTTCAAACCGCTGGGGCGAAAAGGACGTCGACTGGAAAAAAGCCGATGCAGACGCATATTCGCTCTTTAAAGACGAGGGATATGCACCGACAATCGAGGTTATAAACAACGTGTGGGCGGTGCCGACAAACAAGCACTGGAGCCAAAAAGGCGCGGCATACCGCGACTATGCCGTATCGCTCGGACAGGTTGCCTCCAAAAACAACATCAACGAAAGGTTTGTTGCCGAGTCGACAAAAGCATATCTTCCGTATACCGATATGAGCGACGTCAAAAAATTTGTGTACGATATTGACGGCATTGCGGATATAAACGAAATAAACACAAACATAGAGTCGTACGTGAAAGAAATGACAACACTGTTTGTTATCGGCGAGAAAAACGCGGACAAGGAATGGGACAGCTACCTTAAAGAGCTTGACAATATGGGGGCAAATCAACTGCTGGACGAAACGCAGAAAGCGTATGACAGAGCGAACAAGTAAAAATTAGGAGAGAGTTTTAATGAAAAAGTCATCTGCATCACTGCAAAAACATACAGGAAGCACAAACGGACTGACGGTATCGCGGGTGTTTAAAAACTACTGGCAGCTTTATGCAATGCTGTTGCTTCCCGTGTTATACATACTTATATACAACTACGGTCCTATGGTGGGACTTCAGATAGCATTCAAAGACTATACCCCCCGTCTCGGAATGTTCGGAAGTCCCTGGACGGGACTGAAGTATTTCAAGAAATTTTTCAACGACTACCAGTTTGCGAGAACGATTGTAAACACGGTGAGAACGAGCGTGTATTCGCTTGCGGTAAACTTTCCGTTTCCCATAATTTTAGCGCTTTGCATAAATCTTCTGCGAAACGAAAGATACAAAAAAACCGTGCAGATGGTGATGTATGCACCGCACTTTATCTCAATAGTCGTTCTGGTAGGTATGATGAACCAGATATTAAATCCGTATGTGGGACTTTACGGCAACATATACAAAATATTCACCGGTTCGTATGCACCGAATATCCTTGCAGACTCGAAATCGTTCATACATCTTTATGTGTGGTCGGGAGTGTGGCAGAATATGGGATATTCTTCGATAATATATCTCGCGGCGCTTGCAGGCATTTCGCCCGATTTGCACGAGGCGGCGCAGATAGACGGCGCGTCGAGATTTAAACGCGTCCTGCACGTTGACATTCCGGGAATTATTCCGACGGTTGTAATTATGCTTATTTTAAACTGCGGAAGAATTATGAACATAGGTTTTGAAAAGATTTATCTTATGCAAAATCCGATAAACTTAAAGGAAAGCCAGGTTATTTCAACCTTGGTTTACGAAAAATCCTTCGGCGGTGCGGGCGGTTCGTCTACGAAATATTCGTATTCCACCGCAATAGGTCTTTTCAATTCGGTTGTAAACTTTGTTTTGATTGTTGCGGTAAACAAAATAACGTCAAAATTAAGCGAAACAAGCTTGTGGTAAGGAGGGGGCAAAAATGAGCAAAACACACAATAAAATTTCAGATTCGCGCGAGGACAAAATTTTTAACATCATAATTCATATAATAATTGCCCTGCTTTTGGTGATTATAGCTTATCCGCTTATATTCGTTGTGTCGTCGTCCTTTTCGTCGAAAGAGGCGGTTACAAACGGCAGAGTTTTCCTGCTTCCCGTCGATTTCAGCCTGGAGGGCTACGAGGCGGTTTTTAAGAAAAACGACGTAATAATCGGCTACCGAAACACGTTTATCTACACGATAATCGGCACGTCGATAAACCTTTTCCTCACAATGATTGCGGCATATCCGCTTTCAAGACGCGATTTGCCGTTCGGAAAAGGACTTACGCTTCTTTTTACATTCACAATGATTTTTTCGGGCGGTATGATACCCACATATATGCTTGTAAAAAGCGTAGGACTTATAAACAAGCCTGCGGTAATGGTGCTTGTCGGCTCAATAAGCGCGTACAACCTTATTATCGCGCGGACGTTTATACAAAATAACATTCCGGCAGAGCTTTTGGAGGCGTCGAGAATAGACGGTTGCAGTGATTTTCTGTATTTTGCAAAAATCGTTCTTCCGCTTTCAAAGTCGGTTATAGCGGTTTTGACGCTCTATTATGCGATAACTCACTGGAATTCGTATTTTAACGCGTTTATATATCTCAACAACCGAAAATACTGGCCTCTTCAGCTTTATTTGAGAGAAATACTGCTTGAAAACCAGATAGACGCATCGCAGATTGCCGACCCCGACCTTCAGGAGGCAAAACAAGGTATGGCTAACCTTTTAAAATATTCGCTCATTGTTGTAAGTACAATACCCGTAATGCTTTTGTATCCGTTTATTCAAAAGCATTTTGTAACCGGAGTTATGATTGGCTCGGTTAAGGGTTGATTGTATAAATATTTTATAAAAGGAGATATTGTAATGAAAATTTTGAAAAGTTTAAGTTTGGTACTGGTATTGACCGTTGTATTTTCATCTTTTGCAATTTCATCTTTTTCGGCAGAAACGGAGGACAAGGTTATTATTTCCTCTATTGACGATTTGCCGAAACTTACTAATTTTAAAACAGGAGTAACACAGATTGATGCCCAGCAAACAGGTAATGTTTTGTCGCTTTCGTCAGATACCTTTGCGTCAAATACTTTATCAGGTTTCAGTTATACTTCCGCAGGTTCGGAGGCAAGATACAGTCTTATATCGGGTGCGGAAAAGCTCGGCAATGTTGAATGGGAAAATTATAAAAATTTGAGGATTGAATTTAACATCAAAATTGCAAATGCTACCGACGGCATAAGCTTTCGTACACAAAGATACAACAACGGAAGTATATTAAACGCAAATGCTTACCACGTTTTCAGCGTAGGCGGAAGCAGTATGGTACGTCCGACAAACAGCAAGGGGTATTCGTATTATACCAGACAAACTACAAAAGCCGGAGATTCTTCGCTTTCGACGGGTGTATGGCACAATGTTGTAATTGAAATAGGCGCAGACGGTGTAAATAAGGCGGTTAAGTTTTATATTGACAATGAAGATGTAAGCTCCATCATAAAAGTGCTCAACAATAGCACAGAGATAACCTCAAATCCTATGAATATTCACGACGATTCGGTCGGATTTGGCGGGGGCAGTGTCAATAAGTGCGTTCTTATCCCTAACGGAAAGAAAGGCTCGCCTTTCGGTGTTGAGTTAAGCGGACTTAAAATGACTGCAACAAACACGAATTTCACACCCCGTGCAGCAGACAAAATTACGGTCGAAGAATTAAAAGGTACGGCAAATACCGAAACGGGAAAAATTGACACAAGTGCAATAGTTTACAATTTGACAGGCGAAACAAAAAATGTTAAATTGATTATAGCATACTACGACAGCGAAAAAAATCTTGCAGACGTTAAAACAAAAGAAATATCCGTGGCAAACACGCTTGTTAACAACGTAAACAAAGCGTTTGATAAACCGTCGGCATATGCGTCGGCAAAGGTATTTTTGTGGACGGATACAGAAATTATTCCGCTTGCAAAAAGCGCTGACGTAAAATAAAACATCTCTTTGTTAAGGGGGAAGAATATGAAACGTTGTTTCAAAATATTTAATACTTTGATTATTCTTTTAATTTGCGCGAGCCTTTTATCGTGTCAAAAAAATAGCTCTTCTCCCTTATCACCCTTTCAAAAAGATGCCAACTTAAACGAAGTCGGTGTCTTTCCCGTATGCAAGGAAAAGATTACGCTTACAATAGGCATTGAAAACGGCGGAAAATTAATTGAAGATTACAAATCAAACGCGCTTACAAAATATCTTGAAGAAAAAATGAACGCAAATTTGGAGTTTATGTTTTTTGACGAGGGAGAGGCGGATAAAAGCATTAAGCTTATGATGAGCGCGGGAGGAAAAAATCTTCCCGATATTGTAATAGGCGACAATGTCGACGATTTTGATGTTATTGCATATGCGCAGAAAGGGCTTATTATTCCGCTTAACAACTATTATGAAAATTCATCGTATTATCTTAAAAAAATTATTGACAAAGAAAAAGGATTTCTCGACCTTATAACAATGTCCGACGGCAATATCTACACAATTCCGCGTTATACAAAAATTCTCCAGAACGAATTTGGTGTAAAGCTTTGGATTTATAAGCCGTTTTTGGATAGGCTCGGGCTTGATATGCCAAAAACCACCGACGAATTTTATGAGGTTTTGGAAAAAATTAAAAACGGCGACCCCAACGAAAACGGAACGCGCGACGAAATTCCGTTTATCGGTACGGGCGCAGGCAATGCGAGCGGGTATCTTTTCGCCGATTTTATAATGAGCGCGTTTGTTTATGCCGACGCGGAGGATTATTATATGTATCCCGAAAACGGCGAAATTAAATTCGCCTGCACCGACATACGCTGGAAAGAGGGCTTAAAATATTTAAACAAGCTCTGCGCGCAAAATCTTTTGTCGCCTGCGTCGTTTACCACAACCGCAGACCAGTTTAAAAGCATCATAGACAAAAAGGACGTTATTGCAGGTTCGTTTATCAGTATGGGCCCGTATTTTTCCGACGAAAACAAAAGCCGTTATTCCGAATATAAGGTTGTCGAGCCTCTTATAGGCCCGGGCGGTGAGCAAAATCCGATTTGCTGGGCAACAAAACCGCGCAGCAGGTTTTTTATCACAAAAAACTGCAAATATCCCGAGGCGGCTTTCAGACTCGGCGATATTATGTGCGACGAGGAAGTTGCAATTATGAACAGATGGGGTGTTGAGGGCAAGGATTGGGAAAAAGCAGGCGAAAACGATACCGGCGTTGCGTCGGACGAGGGCTATCCTGCGCTTATTGTGCCGAAACTCGAATGGGGAGTACGGCAAAATTCGCATTGGCAGGGAAAAGGCCCCGGATACCGCGATTATAACATCGGTCTGGGCGTTGCGGTTACAGAGTCAAATCCTATGGACTACGAAATCGCGCGGTCGTCGCTTGCTTATAAAAAGCTTATGCCCGAAGAGTATATTGTAAAGCTTGTTTACGACGCCGGCGAATATGACGAGGTTGCACGAATAAGCGGAGAGATTATGTCTTACGTAAACAGCGCAACCGTGGATTTTGTCACGGGCGCAAAGGATATTGACGCAAACTGGGATAAATTTGTGTCGGACTTAAATTCGCTCGGCGCAGAGCGGCTTAAAGAAATTATGCAGAATGCTTACGACAGGACTTTGCTGAAATAAAAGGAGGAAACAATGAAAAGGCTTATTGCGGGATTTCTGGCATTTTTTACGGTTACTTCGGCTTTTTCGTGCGTTGCATACGGCGAGGGTGCAGAAAATACGGAAAAAATCCGTGCTTATGTTGACGGCAGCGAAACCGTTCACGCAAGCAATATGAAAGTTTATACCGGCGACAACGGCAAAAATGCAATTTCGTCTATGGGCGGAAAAAAAGGCTGGCTTTTCGACGTTGAGTCGGACAGCACCGATTATTACCTTTATATTGACGTTGACGATAATCTTGCCGATAAAAAGGATATGGGACGCGTTGTTGAAATAAGCGTTGATTATTTCGACAAGTCGAACATCAATATTGCACGTCTTAAACAGGTATCAAGCGCGTTTTGCGTGGAATATCAAAACACAGACGGCAAAATTGTTGAGTCGCCCTATTTTGAGCTTGATAATTCGCTTATGTGGCATACATACACTTTCACGCTTACCAACGCGGTTTTGCAAAACGGCGTAAACGGCGCGGATTTCAGAATTTGTTCAAAGTCAAAAACAATGGGAACGTCGGGCGGCAGCTTTGTTGTAAACAATGTTGAGGTTAATCTTACCGATAAATTCAATCATATAAACATTGTTCCGTCAACCGAGAATTACGGCAACAACTTTTTCACGGGCGAAAAAATTTCGTTTAAATACACTCTCGATAACAAAAAATACGCCGAAAAAAGCCGTCAGTACGGCGCGTATCCGCTGACTGCAAAATTCAGCGCAAAAAATATCGAGGGCGATGTTGTTTTTGAAAAAACCGATACGTTAAATATTGAGCCGTGCAAAGAAACCGAATATAACCTTGATGTTGATGTCGGCGGAAAATACGGAGTATATTTTATGACGGCGGTTTTTTACAATGACGAACATAAAATTTACAGCGAAAAAACAACGCGTTTTTCATATGTGCGAACCGATTACGGCAAAACTATGAACTATGCTTTCGGCACTTGTTCGGGCAGACGTGATGAATGGGCGCCTCTTTATCAGAAGGCAGGAATAGGCATTGTGCGCGCAATGGAGTCGTACAGCAACGTTATAAGCCGTGACATAAACGCAGACGAGGCTTTTGTTTACCCCAGAAGGGCAGACACGCTTTCACGCGCTTTAAAAGAGAGGAACATAAAGCAGATAAACACTTATTTGAGTGTAAAAACCGACCTTCTTCCGGGCGAACAGCTTCCGTATACCGAAAAGGGTATGAAAAAATATACCGACTACATAGATTTTGTCACCGAGTCGGAAAGATTTTCAATCGTTGCATACGATATGTGGAACGAATTTGAGCTTATGGGCGCGTCGTTTAACCTTTATTCGCGCCCAATGGAAGATTATATAAATCTTATGAAAACCACATATACGAGAATAAAGGAAAAGGCGCCCGACTTAAAGCTTTACGGCGTTGTAACAAGCACGGTGCGCAGTGACATTTTGGAGGATATTTTAAAGGCGGGCGGCGGTGACTATATGGACGGCTACTGCTGTCACGCGTATGCACCGAGGTACGACCCTATGTCGGGCGGACTTATCAAAGAACTTGAAAAGGCGCGCGCGGTGCTTGACAAATACGGATATTACGATATGCCGATTGTCACCTCCGAGCTTGGCTGGGCAGACGATACGTATTACGGCATTGACGAGAAAAGGCAGGGTTACTATCTTGTTGAGGGTTATGCCGCGATGCGGAAAGTGCGCAATTTCAATCAGTATGTGATGTATACGTTTTACGACGGCGGAAGAACAAAGGGCAACCGCGAGCATCACTGGGGGCTTATTGAGTTTTTGGGTGCAGACACGCCGGGCACGGCAAAAGCAAGCTATGCAATGGTTGCGAATATGAACAATCTTCTTGCAGGCTATGAGTATAAAGACGAAATCACGGTGAATGACAATACATATGCTTACCGTATGCACAGCAATGATAAAAACGACGACACGATTATGCTTTGGTCAAGAGAAAACGGCGGAAACTTAAGCATAGATTTGGGAACGGACAAAATCGACGTTTACGACGCGTACGGCAATGTGTCAGTCCTTTCGGGAATTGACGGCGTGTTCGGTTTTGCTCTCACCGAAGCGCCCGTATATTTAAAAGGCGATTTCAAAAAATTTGAGCTTGCCGAGAATAAAATTATAGACAAAAACGCATTTGACGTTGAATTTTCGCAGAGCGTTTCGTTTAATCTCAAAAATGCGAACGGCGGTATGCAGTATGAAGTAACGCCGGTAAACGGAGCAAAGCTTGACATAAGCGAGGTTAAAGGCGAAAATTCGTCGGATATACACATAAAACCCAATAAATACGGCTCCGAAACCGATAGGGCAAAAATTAAGGTTTTTGACGGAAACGGCACTTATCTTGACGGATATTTATCGTTTTTCTACAAAACGCCCATTGACGTTGATATGAAATGCGAGCCCGGATTTACAAACGGCGTGTTCGATTACGAAGTTGTAAATTTGAGTATAGACATCTCAAACAATTCAAAAGAAACCGTTAACGGAAAGTTTGTTATAAACCGTCTTTCGGGTATAGAAGATTACAATGCCGAGTATGACAATTTGAGCATTAACCCCGGCGATACATATAAAATCGTCATAAAAGCTCCGTCCGATGTTAACGTTGTGAAAATGGAGGCTGCATTTGTCACAAGCGACGGAATAACAGTGGATTTTGCAAAATCCGCGTCGTTTGCGGTTTGCGGATATGCGTATAACAAACCTGTTGCCGACGGAAAGATAAACGAAAACGAATATGCAAGCTTTGTATATCTCGGTGCCGACAACGCGGTTGACATTCACGCGGTTGACCCGTACACGGGCGCGGACGACTGCAGTGCGCTTTTGTATTATTCGTGGGACGAAGAGAATTTCTACATCGCGGCAAACGTTACCGACAATGTTTTGTTTGACGCATCTCCTCAAAGTGCGGCAATGTGGCGGTACGACAGTTTTCAGCTTGCAGGGGCTTACGACCCCGAAAATATGCTCGGAACAAGCGTTTTGACGTCTGTTCTCTACGGCAAAACAAACGGCGAAAACACGCTCGAAATGGTTAAAAGCAGTGCGTTTAAGGCGATGACCGACGCTGACAGCGGATTTGAGGGCGCAATAAGCCGTGACGGAAAAATTACCTGTTATGAGCTTAAAATTCCGTGGAAAACCGTACTTACGCAGGATGTAGCCGTTCAAAAGGATACAATATTCAAATTCTCCGCGCTTATCAACGACAACGACGGAGGCGGACGAAAAGCGGCGGTACAGTACGGAGAGGGAATTTACACCGGCGGAACGACAAACGAAAACTTCATAAAAGCATATCTTGCAAAAACACCGAACGGGGGTAACGAAAATTGAAAGAATTTAAAATTGAAAACCACGCGCCGAGCTATCTTCCGAAAGAAAAAAACTGGACTTTGGCTTGGCAGGACGAATTTGACGGCAACAGTCTTGACGAATCGAAATGGAACTTCCGCGAGTATTTCTGGGGCAAAAAATCGCCCACGTTCTCGCGCGAGGGCGTTTCGGTGGACGGAAACAGCAATCTTGTTATCGCGCTGGTTAAAAAGGGCGAGGACTTTTATTCGGGACATCTCCAGACAGGCTCGCTTACATATGATATTCCGAAAGATACAACCGGCGTGTGGCCTTTCGGAAAGTTTGAAAAGGCAAAATTTATGCACAAATTCGGCTATTATGAAATAAGATGCCGTCTTCCCAAAAATCCGGGCTGGCACGCGGCTTTCTGGCTTCAGGCACCCGGTGTCGGCTCGCACCCCGACGCAAAATACTGCGGTGTGGAAACAGATATAATGGAAAACTACCGTCAGCACACAGAGGGGCTTATGCTTTGCGGAAACGGGTTCGGCGGTTACGGAAAAGACGCCGTATGGCCCGGACATTTCCGTTTCCCGTTTGTTGAAACGCCCGACGGCTGGCATTACTACGGCGTTGACTGGAACAAGGACGGATATACATTCTATGCGGACGGCAAAAAAATAGGCTGGCAGGGCCCGCCTCAAGTTGCGGTATCGCACGTTGAACAGTTTATTCTTGTAAGCACCGAGTGCCACGGTTATAACCGAAATTTCGGCGATAACTGCGGTGACGACGGCCACGGCGATATGTGGAGGGGAAAACCGGCAGACGAGCTTAAAAAAGCGGTGCTGCCCGACGCGTTTGTTGTTGACCACGTAAGGGTGTTTGACGAAATATAGGAAAGGAAAAACTGCTATGAAAAAAACATTTTCTTTAATTCTTTCGCTTATTCTGGTGCTTTCGCAGATGAGTTTTCAGGCATTTGCAAAGCACGAAGAGGACGGATATATATTTTACGAGGATTTTGAAGATTACAAGCTTTCCGACGACCTCCCCGATGGCTTCAGCTGGGGAAGTATCGGCGCGGACTGCACGGTGAGCGCAAAAGCGCAGAAATTTTCCGACAGTCACTCCACCGCTCTGCGCCTTACGTCGGAGGGTGCGAAAACAAGCTATTTTTCGGGAAAAATCGAAAAAACCGATATATCGAAGGGTATTTTAAAATTGAGTTTCAGCCTTATGTTTGAAAATATCCCCGATGCAAGCTCGTATCAGCAAACGGTGTGCGTTTACGGCGGTACGACGAGCGCGCCTTATACAAAAGGACTGCGTATCGACGACGGAATTGTGAAATATTTTTCCGACCCGGCAAGCCGTTGGAAAACAAGCACCACCACCGCTTTTATGGTGCCGAACGTTTGGTACAATTTTGATATTGTGTCCGACTTTGACAGCAACAAGGTTACATATTATATGAACGGCAAGGCGCTTATCGACGAAAAAACAGGCAAAATTGCCGAAACGACGGGCTATAAAAACACCACAACGAGCATATCGCAAATTCAGCTTCTTGTCCGCACAACCCACCCGCAGGCGGCGTTCGGCGGTGCGGCGTATTTCGATAATATTTCGCTTTCAAACAGCGTTAAATCGGGCGCATTTGCGGCAGACGGAAACGTGCTTTATGAAAATCCGTCTTATCTTAATTTAAACTTTTTCAGCGGTGTTGACCTTGAAAAATTCGATAAAGATGAAATAACCGTTAAAAAATATAAATCGGACGACCCTGCAATGACAAACGGCGAAAATTTGGATTTTTCGGTTGAAAATCTTTCGCCGTCAAATCTTACGGTGAACTTCGGTTCGGAGGTTACGCTTGACGGGTTCGACAAAATAGAAGTTGATTTCGGCAATAATACAAACTTTGAAAACCGTTGTCTTGCGCCCGTTTGGTTTATAAAAGAAAAAGAGGACGAAGAACCGATTACTGCGACAGAGCTTTACAACAGCGAGAAAGACGGCAGTTATGACGTTAATTTAAACCTTACAAACGTTGAAAAGTCCGACCTCGAATACACCGACGGCGCAAGCAAAAAATCGGCATTTCTTTTTGACAAAAAAGCCAGCGCGCCCACAACGGGATATTTGAAATTTGAACGCGCTGACGGCGAAAATGTTTTTCAGACGGGAAAAATTTATGAGTTAAGCTTTAAAATAAAAATTCCCGAAAGCGCATACAGCGTTTCAAACAGTGACAAAACCATAAATATAAGAGGCGGTTTCGACGCACTTACGGACGGCGAAACGGTTGTATATCCGAGCGGTGCGGCGCGTCTTTTGTATTTTTCAAACAGATACACCACGGCAGGATATTTTAACGAGGACATTAAAAAGGTTTCGACGGTCGGCGGATACAACTATTCGTACAACAAAAACGCGTCGATAGACGGCGATTTTGACGCACTTTTCGACGCGGCAAAATGGCTTGATGTTAAAATGACGTATTATCCCGATACAAAGCTTTACGACGTTGTGTTTACAAACGATTCGGGAAAAGAATATTCGTGTCTTTCGCAGAATGTATTTTTGTCAAATTCCGCGCTTACAAAGGCATATGCGCTCGCGTATCCCGATGTTGACCGAAATACAATCGACGGCGGATTAAAGAGCATTGATTTCGGTATTCAGGCAAAGGGCGGTATGAAAATCGCAATGGACGAAATTCTTCTCACCGAAAGAGAAAATATACCCGAAGAAGCGTTTGTAAAATGCGTTTCGTTTAAAAATTCCGAGGGCGAAAACATACGGAAAGACGGCAATGCGTATGAGCCTCAAATAAGAAAAATAGACATTCTTTTCGACGGCGAAATTGATGCCGATACCATTTTAAACACCTCTGTTTCGGGCGATAATCTCCCGATATATTCGGTAAATTATTCCGCGGCGAAAAAGACGCTTTCGGTTGATTTTGAAAAACCGCTTTCGGAGAACAAAACATATACGGTAATTCTTCCCGATACAATGAATTTCAAATACGGAATTTCTCAAATTCCGTTTGAAACGGCGAGCGGTAAATTTGAGGTTTCAAACCTTGTTTCAAAGGTTTACGACGGCAAAATGCGTGCATCGGTAAAGGTTAAGAACACGGCGTCTTATGCCAACGAACCCGCAACGCTTATTGTTTCGTCATACAAAAACGGTGATGCGGTGAACATAACCGCCTCTGCAATTTCGGTCGGCGAGGGATTTGACGATACGTTATACACCGCGGAAGCCGACATCGGCGACTGTGACACCGTTAAAGCGTTCGTTTTGAACAATGCCGATTTAACGCATCTTTTGCCGTACAGCGAAATAAAGCTTGCAGACATCGGAAACGCCGGAAAACACGAGTTTGAATTTTCAGACGGTGCGGACGGAAAATTTGTTACCGCGCTTGTGTTAAGCCCCGACCCGAGCGACAGGAGAAATTCGTATTCCTTGGAGGCGCTTGCGGACAGCGGTGCGATTTACAAAATCGACGCGGTAAGCGTTAAAGACGGAAAATATTCTTTCGGTTTTGACATAAACGGAGCATCTGGCAAATACACGGTTTACATTGCCGATGAAAACGGAAATATCGTTGAAAAAAGCGAAATTATCCATTCCGACAAGACCGAGTGCGAAAACGCGCAAAGCCTTATAAACAGCGCGGTTTTAAGCGGTGACAAAGACGGAGTTTTAAATATTTTGAAAACATATCCGTGCGAGCTGGGCATTGAAAAAATCGAAATTTTCAGAAACGCTGAAATTTCGGCGGAATATGTTTCAGAGCTTCTTTTTGAGTCGGTTAAAAACAAGGCGCTTGACATTTCAAATATGACGGATACACAAAAGCGCGTCGGAGACATTTGCCTTGCATATGCTTTGAAAAACGGAAAATGCAGTGATATTGCAGAGTACGGCGAAATTGCAAAGGTGTTTGAAAACGAGAAATTTGCAAAGTTTTATGCCAAAAATGTTGCAGATACAAAAAAGGTTGCAAAGAGGCTTTCGGGCAAAGATATTACAGTTGATAACCTTTCGGCAAAGCTCTCCGAAGCGGCGGCGCTCGAGATAATCGCCGAGGGTCAGGGCTTTGGAAACGTAAAAGAAATTATGACGGATTTTGCAGACGAAATCGGAATTGATATATCGCGCGGAACTGTCGATGTTTACCGCCGGCTCGACGGAAATCAGTTTGAAGATTTTAACGCGCTCGGTGCTGAATTTAACAGAATTGCACCCGAAAAATCAACCGACGGGGGAGGCAAGGGCGCACCGTCGAAAAGCACCGGTTCGTCGTCGGTGACAAAAGGCGGATTTACAGGCGTAACCCCCAATTTGCCGACACCTGTTGAAAAAGAAATTTTCGGCGACCTTAACGGCTTTGACTGGGCAAAAGAAAGCATAAACGCGCTTTACGAAAAGAAAATCGTAAGCGGAAAAGCGGACGGAGTTTTTGCACCCGGCGACAGTATTATGCGCGAGGAATTTGTAAAAATCATTGTCGGGGCATTCGGTATTGACGGCGTTTCGGACAAAAATTTCACCGACGTATCAAACGGCGCTTGGTTTGAAAATTATATCAAAAAAGCGTTCGGCGCAGGAATAATATCGGGCGAGGGCGAAACGTTCGGAGTCGGAAAACCGATAACGCGCGAGGATATGGCGAAAATTATCTACGGCGTTATAAAATACAAAAATTTAAGCCTTAATACAGGCAATACGGCAGAAATTTCGGATATTTCGTCGGTTTCGGACTATGCGTCCGAGGCGGTTAAGGCGCTCTATTCCGCAAATATTTTGAAGGGAAACGAGAACGGCGGATTTATGCCGAAATCGTTTGCAACGCGCGCCGAAACGGCGGTAATTATAAACAGAGTTTTAAACTATGTGAAATAGGAGGGGTGAAAAAATGAAAAAAATTTCAGCAATTATTTTGTGCATATGTCTTTTGACCTCCTCTGTGACGGCAGCGGTGTTTGCACAGGACGAAAATATCCCGAACGGTGCATATCTTTTGCAGTATCTTAAAATTATGAATTTCGCCGATACGCAAAATTATTGGTCGGAAAACATAACGCGCGCGGAGTTTTCGCAGGCGGTTTATAATATTGCAAAAAGCGCGGACAAAGCAAAGTCGGGCAACGCGTATTATACCGACATTAAAGAGAATGAACCGCTTTTTGAGGCAGTCGGATTTCTTGCGGAAACGGGAATTTTGACGGTGAGCGATGACAGAAAATTCAATCCCGACAGCCATGTGACATACGACGAGGCGGTAAAAATGCTTGTAACTCTTGCAGGCTACACACCGTATGCAATGTCAAAGGGCGCATACCCGACGGGATACATTATGACAGCGCAAAATCTTAAAATAACAAACGGTTTGACGCTCGGCGGAAATTTGGACAGAGCCGCCGCGGCAACGCTTATTTACAACACGCTTTCGGTAAAAATGTATGACGTGGATTTTATAAAAAACGGCGCGGTGAATTATACTTTTTCCGATACCGAAACGGTTTTGGAAAGATATTTTGACATCTATGCCGTTGAGGGCGTTGTAACAAAGCAGAATATGACGGATATTTCGTCGGAAAACGGTGATGTGCCGGGAGTTATTGCGATAGACGGCTATGAGTATACCGACAAAACAGAAAATCAAAATCTTCTCGGATATGAGGTTAAAGCATATATACAAAAGAACGTCACGGGCAGAGAAAGCGTTGTTTTTGCCGAGGTTTCGGAGCAGTGCAGAACGCTTGAAATTGACGCGGACGATTTGGTTGATGTAAGCATAAACAAAATTACATATACCGACAAAAACGGAAACGAAAAAACCGCAAAGCTTAAAAATGCGGCGTTTGTGAAAAACGGCACGCTTTTGTCAAGCAACATTTCGCAGAAAGCGTTTATAGAAAAGGGAAATTTAAGACTTGTTTCAACCGACGGAAGCACGTATACAACGGTTATCATAACCGAATACACCGTTATCTGCGCAGGTCTTATCGACGCGGGCGCGAAAAGGGTTTACGACAAATACGACCCGTCGCAGTACGTTGAGCTTGACCGTGAAAAATACGACAAGGTTTCAATAATTTTAAACGGTACCGAGGCGAATTTTTCAAGCATATGCGAGGGCGACGTTTTGACCGTTGTGTGCTCCGAGGATAAAAACAATGTTGCGTGCTACATTTCGGCAGACAAAATCACCGGAACTTTAGAGGCGGTGAGCGGTGACGATACCGTGTATATCGACGGCACGGAATACACTCTCGACAAAAAGCTTGCAAAAAGGTTTAACTTAAATCTTTTGGACACCGCGGAGTTTGTTTTTGACAAAACCGGCGAAATCGCCGAGGTGAAAAACGCGAAAAACGGCAAATATAAAACAGGTTACGTTTATGAATTCAACATTGACGAAAATAAGAGAAAAAGCCCTGTTTTAAGCATATTTACCATAGACGGAAAGTATGAAAAATTAAGATGCGCCGACAAATTTTCGGTTAACAACGGCAAAAAAACAAACAGTTCGGACGACCTTTTGAGCGTTTTGTGCAAAGCGGACGACAAAACGGTGTTAAAACCCCAGCTTATAAGATATTCGGTAAACAAGGACGGCGAAATCACAGCGGTAAATACCGCGGATTTTGCAAGCAGTATGAGCGAGTCACAGTATATCGGCAAAATTCTCGACGAGGGAAAATATAATTTTTTCTCGACGCTCGTATATCCGAAAACGCCCATTTCAACGCAAACGGTATATATGAAAGTCCCGAGCGATACGCTTATAGAACAAGGCGTTACCGATTCGAGATATTTTCAGATTATAGAGAAGAAAACGATAAAAACCACCCGTGCGTATGTTTTTGAAGCATACAAGTTAAACAACGACAGCCCCTACGCCGATGTTTTGATTTACAAAAGCGGTGTCGGCACCGAGCTGAACTCATACGACCCGTATGCAATGGTAAGACGCGTTTACAAATCGGTTGACGGCTACGGCAATGAAACAAACGTTCTTGAAGTGTTTGAAAAGGGCAAAGCCGTAAAATATTACACGGGCGATATGTGCGAGTGGCCCGCGGAGGACGTTCTGGAGGGCGACGTTATACGTTTTGCAATCGACACCGACGGAAGTGTGAATACAATAAAAGTTATCTGCCGTCCGTCGGACAAAGACTATCCCCTTCCGCCTGCAATGAATACAACCGCGTATGCCGCGGCAGGCAGACTCACCTGTCATTATGCATATGACAAGTGGGAGGGAAATGAAATGGATTCGGGCGGACTTTTAAGCGTTATGATGCTTTCCGATACCTTCGGCGGCGACACAAGCTTTGCTCTGGCATACAGCCGTCTTAAAAATATGATGATTTATGACAGTACACAGCCCAAAGGAAAAAGAGTATATTTAGGCTCAATAGATAGCGTTGTAACTTACAAAGGCTCGGGCGGAACGGGTGCGTCGTATGTAATAGCGCACGCAAACGTCGGCTCGGTTGAAAACGTGTTTGTTATAAACAATTAGGAAAAATTTAACGGGAGAAGTCTATGAGATATTTTAAAGCGGACAGTAACATAAAAAGGCAGTATTTTGTGACGGCGGCAATACTTTTGGCAGTGCTGATACCCGTGTATATTGTTTCGTACAATATGACTGCCGAGAACATTTCGGCAGGAATACAGGGAAACATAGACGTTACTATGAATATGCTGGACAAGGAAACCGAAAGTCTGCGCAAAATAAGTATGAATATCGTGGAAACGGACGAATACACCGAGCTTAACAAAAATATCACAATAGACTCTCCCGTGGAATACGCGTCGGTTAACAAGTTTGCGAAAAAATACAGTCAAACCATAGATTTATCGAGCATTATTGAGGACTGCATAATATATTTCAAGCGCAGCGACGTTATCGTTTCAAAAAAACTCACGCTTTGCGGAGAAGATTTTTTGAGCGCCGACGATTTTATACGTTTCGGAAACGAAAGCTTTGACGATTTTGTGCAAAAGGCGTCGGAGGAGGGATTTTCCGAAACGTGGAGATACTGCCCTGATACGTTTTACTGCGGAAAAAAGAGCGATATACTGGCGGTGTGCGTTGCCGCAAGCAGAAATTTGAGCAGCAATGCCGACGCGGTTATAGTGGGGCTTATAGACGTTGACAGCCTGTTTTCGGCAATGGGAATGGACAATTTTAAAACGTATGCCGAGTATAAATTCACTGCGTATGACGGCAGTACGCTTATGGAAAGCGCGTCATACGGCAGTATGAAAACAAAGCACATTATTTCTTATGACAAAACAAGCGCCGCGGTAAGGCTGGATTTAAAGATAAGACCGTCGTACTATAACCAAAGAATGAAAATTTTGTTTATTCTTTTTGCGGTATACAGTATGATTATCGCCTCGGTGGGTGTGCTTATCGTGTTTTTCCTCGCAAAAATGCAAAATTCAAAAATGCACCGTCTTGCCCTTGCGGTTGAGGAATTCACCGGCATTGCAAATGTCAAAAACGATTACGATTATATCAGCGAGGTTTTAAAGGGCATAAACAGAAAAAATCTGTATCTTGACAGTGTTGTTGCGAAAAATGTTATATACAAGCTTTTCACAATGACGCTGACCGACGACGAGTATGACATCATAAGGTCGAAATATCCCGAGCTTTTCGGCGAAAGCATTATTATGATTATAAAAAGCGAAAATATGATGCCCGAAATCATTGAGCTGGGCGCAAAGCAGTACGGGCTTGAAATTACCGCAATGCTGAAAAACTACAACGGCAATATTGTGGTGATAATAAAGGCGCGCAGCAGCAGTGAATATTATGCCGAGGCGGCGGAGAAAATATCGGAGCTTGTGTCGAGAATTAAAGAAAAAGGCATTGACATATATGCTTCGGTGAGCGGAATATGCGAAAGCATTGAGGAAATTCCCGAAAAATACAAAGAGGCTCACAATCTTTTAAGGCATCTTGAATATCAAAATCTCATTCTTGCCGATACCGACAGAGCAGAAAAATCGCTTGCGCTCACGGGTATGGGCGATAAGCTCTACGAGCTTGTTATGTCGGGCAACGAGTTTGAGGCGAGCAGAATTGTTTACGAGCAGTGGTACGATTTGAGCGAAAATTTTGCGGACAACAGTCTGGAACAGCTTTTCTTCGACCAGCGCAGAGCGCTTATCACCGCCGCGGAAAACACAGGATATAACGGTGAAATCGTAAACTACGACAGCAACAAAAACATTCGCGAAACCGCCTTTGCGGTGACCGAATGTATATCGAAACTTTGCGCGCACATACGTTCGCTGCGCAGTGAAAAGAAAAAATACGACGAAATTATAAGTTATATTCTTAATCATTACACCGAGCCGTTTTTCGGTATGACAAGCGTTACAAGCAATTTTAACGTGTCGGACAAAACCGTGAGCAGTGTTGTAAAGCAAAAAACGGGACAGAGCTTTTTGGGATATGTTGAAAATCTTCGCATTGACAAGGCAAAAACGCTTTTGGAAGACGACACGTTAAAGGTTGCGGATGTTGCGAATATGTGCGGTTACGGAACGGAGGGTGCGTTCTACAAGGCATTCAAAAAGAAAGTCAACGTATCGCCCGGTGTTTACAGAAAAAGCAGAACAAACAGGTTTATTCTCAATGACGGGGAGGACGGCAATGAAAAATAAAATTGTGTTGAAAGCTATAATTTTACTGCTGATATTGACAAATTTTATAAGCGTGTTTGCGTTTGACGGCTATGTTTTAAACTTTGAAAACGGCATGGGCGATTGGACAAGAGTGTCATCTGCGGGTGAAATGTTTGCGGAATATACAGACGCATTGCATAAAAACGCACTTTATGTAAATTCGCCGGGCGTGCTGGCAAAATACCGTTTAAATCTTGAAAACCCCGTTCCGGCAGATGATAAAATATATTCTTTGAGTTATGATATTAAAATTGACGAAATAAAAAACCAAACGCCGAAACAGACCGTTTCGGTGTGCGGTTTGGGTTCAAACAACGTTATGGCGTTTTACGGTTTGAGAATTGACAACGGCGAGGTGTCGTATCCGAACGGCTATGACACAACGGGCATCAGCACCGCGCAGGACGGCAGTGAAACCTTAAAAATTTCGCAGGGCGAATGGCACAACTTGAAAACGGTGTATAACAGAGCAAGCGGAATTTTTACATACTATGTCGACAATCTGCCCGTGCGCACGCAGAAAGGCGACGTTTTACGGGTTAAGGCTTACGAAAAAATTGAGAATTACAAAATTGCAAAGCTTGAACTTGTGTCGCGCAATTTGTCCGAAACGGACAGAATTTATATCGACAACATCACGATTAAAGAGGAGGCGGAAATATCCGAATATACAGGCGTTAACGTGTACGGCGCGAGAATATATGACGGCACGGGAAACGAAATTTTGCCGAATAATATTCAGGGTGCGGATAAGTTTAATTTAAGCTTTGATTACACCGCGGACAAAGATTTTTCGTATGCGGCGGCGCTGTATAAAAACGGCGCGCTGAAAGACATTGTATGCGCAGAAACCGATACGGCAAACAACGGTTATGAGTGCGGGGAAAATATCGAAATCGAGAACAAATCAGGCGCGGATACGTTAAAGCTTTTTGCCCTGGATAGTTTGAAAAGCTTAAGACCGTATAAGGTGCAGTGGAAGAATGACGAAAAAAGCGAAATTTCCGTTTTGCTTGACAAAACTGCAATTCAAAATGAGAATTTTTCCGTTTCAGGTGACGAATTAAGCACCGAAACGCACGGCGGAAAAACGGGAATACTTTTAAAACCTCCCGTTATGGACAGCGATATTGCGGCAGCGCAGAAGAAAAAGTACAGCAGCACCCTCGGCGGGCCCGAAAGCGCGTATTACATAAATTTTGACGTTAACGAAAAAAGCTTTTTAAATCGCACGGACGGCTTGTGCATTGAGGCGGAGGTTTGCTATTTTGACGAGGGTTACGGCGCGTTTACTCTGGAATACGACACACTTTACGAGTCGCTCAAAGAGGCGGAATATGTGGAGCTTGACAATACAAAAACGTGGAAAACACACACCTTCAGACTCAAAAATGCGCATTTTACGGGCGAAAATACCGATTTCAGGCTTGCAACCTGGGGAGAGATAATGCGCTATTCAAACACGGGCGTTGTTTTTTCGTCGGTTAAGCTGAAAAATACGGGAGCGAAAAATCAGTTTGAAATAACCGCCTCGTCATCGCACACGGGAAATATATATTACACGGGCGAAAATATGGCTTTTGATATAAAAATTTCACCGCGCGCGTTTTATAACTATTCAAAATCTTTCGGCGAATATGATGCGGTTTTAAAATATACTCTCCTTGACGAAAACAAAAATGAGATAAGTAAAATCGGTACAAAAACCGTTTCGGTAAAGCCCTGTCAAACCGTTTCGGACACTGTGACTTTTGACGTTCAAAAATACGGAATTTACTATCTTAAAACCGAAATAATATGTGACAAATACAATGTTTTCGGCGAGAAAGAAACGGAATTTTCGTACGTCAACAGTGACAAAACAACGGTTAACTATGACTTCGGCATAACGGGCGGTCAAAAGATTGCAAATACCGAAAAGCTTGCGAAAAACGCAGGTATCGGCTCGGTGCGCTGGGTGAGAAATATGCGCGACGTTATGAGCCTTACATATAACGACACTACATATACTCTTAAAGAAAAGGGAATAAGCACCGAGTGGAAAAATTGGCAGAACACGCTTGAGGCAAATGGGTTTGACATAATAAACACGCTTTTGGCGCAGAGTATGCCTTATTCAAATCAAACCAAAAACGGATATAAACTTCATATTCCGTACGGTGATGACGGACGTGATTTGTTTGCGCAGTATTGCAGATATTTTGCGCAAAACGTTTCGTCACAGTATTACGAAATCTGGAACGAATTCGATTCGCCGGCGGGAAAATCGTATAATATGAACGGTGAGGACTACCGAAATTACGGAAATCTTCTTGTAAAATCGGCAGACACGGTTTATTCGTGCGATCCGGACGCAGAGATAATTGCGGTGGTGTCGGGAAGTAAAAGCACACACGAAAAATCAATAAAGCGCGTTATTGAGCTTATCGGTGCAGGTAAGGCGGAAAATACGCTTGACAAATATTTTAACATAGCGTCGGCACACCCGTATCACTGGAACGACAATCCGCTTTTTGCCGAGTATACCGACACCGGAAAGATGACCGATATGTATAAGCATATGAAAGAAATACGCGATTTGTACGATAGTTACAATCTTAAAAATACGCGTCTTTACGTAACCGAGGTTGCGTGGTCGCCTCATTACACAGCATACAACGAATACGGCGCCTTCCCCGACAACAAAAACATAATCGCCGACCCTTCAAAGGCGATAAGAAAGCCGATTACCGAAAAACAACAGGGAAGCTATCTTGTGCAGACTTACGTGATGATGAAAAAAGATAACCTTGTGGAAAAATTTATGCCCTACCTTTTTGTGCGCCAGACAAACGTACGCGTTGACCGCGACAAAAATATGGGTATTTTGAAAAACTACAAAAGTTATCTTGAAGATGTTCCGCTTGCGGCAACAAACGCATATCTTGCGGTTTCAAATATGAATATGCTTCTTGCAAATGCGCAGTATGTGAGCGATTTTTATTTTGACGATACTTCAAAAACCGCCGTGTGTTACCGATACAGGCAGAGTAACGGAAACAATATTGCAGTTTTGTGGTCGGCAAAAGAGGACGGCGAAAATGTGTCGGTCAATTTCGGATGCAAAAAAATAACGGTGTACGACGAATACGGAAACGCGTCCGAAATGCAGAGTGACAGCGGAATTTACAGCTTTAATCTCACACAGTCAACTGTGTATGCAACGGGAAATTTTAGTGAGTTTAAGAAAAACTGAAACATTATCGGAGGAAAAAATGCAAAGAATTGACAACGCATATGTCAGCTATGGCGAGTATTTTTTGGACTACAACACAAAAACATTCGAGCTTAAAATCGGCTTCGGCAAAACGTGCATAACCGCGCACATTAAAAGCGGTATATTTGAAAATTACAAAAAAAGCGATATTAAATATAAGCTGAAAAACACAAAAAACATTAAAACGGTCGTTTATAAAAACGGCGAAACAAGCATTACGCTCATATTTGAGGCGAGCGCGAGGGGAATAGGAATAAAGAAAAAAGGCGATGCACAGATAGACGGAATATTTAATTTTGACAGCGTTTCCGACGTTATTGCGGTCAGAATGTCGAAAAATTCGCACGTTTTCAGATGTTCCTGCGGTTTGGGTGCGTCAAATTCGGACAATGCGCTTTTTGACAAAAACACCGACACCGCGTATGTTGCGGAGGGGTGTACATTAGGATTTGACAGCAAAAAAAACGCTTACACAATTTTTTGCGGTGCGGAGCTTAAATTCAGGGTTGAAAAAGACGTTTACGCAAACAAGTATCACATAAAATATGCGAAAATAAACAAAAACAACACCTTCGGCAAAAATTTGCCCGTCGGCTTTATGACGTGGTACGCGGTGAAATTTGACGCAGGCGAAAAAACGGTTTTGGAAAATGCGCTTTTTCAGAAAGAGCATTTAAAAGACTTCGGCGCAAACACCGTCTGGGTGGACTGGGAATGGTATCACAAGGGCTTTGACGCGGACAGCGTGCGCTCCGACGGCGTGGACACCTTTAATCCAGATAAGGAAAAATATCCGAACGGTTTAAAATACGTTTCGGACAAAATAAGAGAAATGGGATTTATTCCGTCGCTCTGGATAGGACCGACCAACGAAACCTTTGAAACCGATTATTTAAAGGCAAATCCCGATGTTCTGCTTGCAAAAGAGCAGTGCTGGGTGGGAACGTATTTCTATGACATCACCCACCCGAAATTTTTAAACGATTTTCTTCCCAAGGCACTTTCTATGGTGGACAAATGGGGTTATGACGCGGTGAAGTTTGACACTCTCCCGATTTGTGCGGAGCGGTGCGAGGAATATCACGAACGGCTTTATAACAGTGAAATCACAACATACGGAGCGTACCGCAATATGATTGCAAAAACGCGCGAAATTCTCGGCAAAGACAGATATATTCTGTCGTGTTCGGGCGACAAAAGGAGCGATGTTTTGTGGGCGGCGGATATGTTCGACGCGGCGCGCATAGGGCTTGACATTTTCAAGTGGGAGGAATTTTTGCAAAACTGCGTTTACCGCACAATGGAGTTTTATCCTCTGCACAACGTTGTGCTTTACAACGACCCCGACAATGTTGTTGTGAGGAGCGAGTTTAACACGTTAAATCAGGCAATTTCGCGTGCGACATTCGTTTCGATGCTCGGTATGCCCGTAACGTTCGGCGATGCGTTCCGCGATTTGGACGAAAAGCGTGTTGATATTTTAAAACGCGTAATTCCTCCGCTCGATATATCTCCGAAGGACATTTCGGCACGCGTTGACAAGCGCGATGTGTGCGTGACAAACCTTTTTGTGAACAAAAAATTTGAAAATTACAATGTTGTGAGCGTGTTTAACACAACGGACAAAAAGTGCGAATATACGCTCGATTTTGAAAATGAGCTTGAACTTGACGGTGAAAAATATCATATTTACGATTTTTGGAACGACAAATATCTTGGTACGGCGAGCGGAAAAATATCGCTTTCGCTTAATGCGTGCGAAACAAGGCTTTTATCGGTAAGACCGAAAAAAGACATTCCGCAGATTATCAGCACAAACCGTCACATCACGCAGGGTGCACAGGAAATCGAGGATATGTGCTTTGAAGAAAACACGCTTTTTGTAAGGGCAAACCTTGTTAAAAACGACGAATATAAAATTGCCGTGTATGTTCCCGATATTTACAGAGTGTCGGACTGCGGTGCACTTAAGGCTGAAAATGACAAAAAATACGGCAATGTTAAGTATTTTCGGTTTGTTCCCAAGAAAAACGATTGTTATGAATTTAAAATTAAATTTGAGGTGGAATTATGAAAAAAACAACATTTGCACTTTATTTCGGAAACCGCGGATTTTTCCCCGGCGAGCTTATCGCGTCGGCGCGTGACGAAATGACGAAAACGCTCGAAAAATCAGGTTTCGGATACATAATATCCGACCAAAATTCCACGCGTTACGGCGCGGTGGAAACGCTTGAAGAGGGTGAGTTTTACAATAATTTTTTGAAAAAGCACGAGGGCGAATATGATGGAATTATCATTTGCCTTCCCAATTTCGGCGACGAAAACGGCGCATATGCCGCTTTAAAGGACGCAGACGTGCCGATTTTGGTTCAGGCTTATCCCGACGAGGTCGGAAAAATGGATTTTGCGCACCGCCGCGACGCGCTTTGCGGAAAAATTGCGATGTGCAACGTCTTAAGACAGGCAGGCATAAAATATACGCTTACCTCCAAAACCGCCGTTTCGCCGTCCGACGAAAGCTTTGCAGAGGATTTGAGGCAGTTCGGCGCGGTGTGCAGAATTGTGAAAAATTTAAAAAGCTTTAACATCGGTGCAATCGGCGCGCGCACAACCGCATTTAAGACCGTGCGTTTTGACGAAATCGCTATGCAGAGAAAAAAGGTCAATATCGAAACGATAGACTTATCTTATGTTTTTTCTATGATGAATGAGCTTAAAAAAGAGGATTTAACCGAAAAAATAAGCGTTTTGGAAAATACCGCGTCGTTCGGAAATTATCCCGATGTAAAAAAAGAAAATCTTGCGCGCCTTTTAATTGTTTTGGAAAAAATCAAAAAGCAGTATAATCTTCAGGCTCTTGCCGTAAGGTGCTGGGACGAGCTTGAAAAAACGTATAATATCGCGCCGTGTGCGGCAATGAGCGTACTTAACGAACGGCATATTCCGTCGGCGTGTGAGCTTGATGTAAACAACGCGGTTATGATGTACGCTCTCGATTGCGCGAGCGAAAACCCCGTTATGCTTCTCGACGTTAACAACAATTACAACGGCGATATGAATAAAACCGTGCTTTTTCACTGCTCGGCAATTCCGCAGTCGTTTTTTACGGAAAAAGGCAAAATTTCAGAGCATCTTATGTTTAAAAAATCGTACGGCGAGGGCACGGGAGTCGGCATTGTAAAGGGCAAAATTATGCCCTGCGAGGTTACAATCGGAAGCTTTAAAACCGAGGACGGACACCTTTGCGCATTCACAACCGAGGGAAAACTCACAAACGACAAGCTTGATGATGAATTTTTCGGTTGCGGTACGGTGTTTGAAAGTGCAAAAAACGCCGAACTTTTGGAATATATGTGCAAAAACGGCTACCGCCATCACGTTGCAATAGCAAAGGGAAACTGGGCGAAAGCGGTTAAAGAGGCTATGGAAAATTACCTTGAATATGATATTGATTTGATTTAGGGAGGAATTTTTAAATGAATAAGCTTGGAATTTTTATGAATTTCTGGGAGAAAAACTGGGACGCGGACCACGCAAAATATATAAAAAAGGTGAAAAAACTCGGATTTGACATTTTGGAATTTCAGGCACAGCCGCTGCTTGAAATGACCGACGAAAAGATAAGAAATCTCAAAAAACTTGCTGATGATGAAGGAATTGAGCTTACATATTCGCTCGGACTCGACCCTAATTTTGACGTTTCGTCGCTTGACGAAAGCGTAAGGCTCGGCGGTGTGAAATATCTTCAGAACATCATACGCAAAATGAAAATCGGCGGGGGAACGCTTTTGTCGGGTGTAAGCTATGCAGGCTGGGGCACGCCGAACGTGATTATGGACAGCAAAGAGGCGTATCTTAATCAGAGCGTAAAAAGTATGCGCGAGATTGTGAAAGTTGCCGAGGAATGCGGTGTTACGTACTGCGTTGAGGCGGTAAACAGATTTGAAACCTGCCTTATCAACACGGCAAAAGAGGCGGTAGACTACTGTGATATGATTGACAGCCCGAATATCGGCGTTTTGCTTGATACATACCATATGAATATCGAGGAAAACAATATCGGCGACGCGATAAGATACGTCGGCAAAGACAGACTCAAAAACTTCCATACGGGCGAAAACAACCGCACCGCGCCGGGCAGAGGACACATCGATTGGGACGAAATTTTTAAGGCGCTTTCCGATATAGGCTATGAGGGCAGAATTGTGTCCGAGCCGTTTGTTATGCAGGGAGGCGAGGTTGGACGCGATATTCACGTTTTCCGCGATTTGGTGGAAAATCCGACCGAAGAAAAAATTGATAACGAAGCAAAATTTTTGCTTGATTTTGAAAGAAAAATGATAGAAAAATACAGTAAAAAATGACGGGATATTTGAAAATATATTTCGGTTAAAAGTTTAAAAACAGCAACCCAAGCATAAGTTTGGGTTGCTGTTTTTTTCCTCTGTGTTATTTTTCAATTTAAATCGGTTTTATTTTTTCAATTTCAATTATACGGTTAAATGACTCTGTTTCAATATCGTTTATAAAAATTCCGAAATTCATAAGCGTTCTGCCGGTATAAACCGTATCGCCGAGCTTATATTCCGCGTTTTCGTCAAGTCCGCGCAGTTTTAAATTCTTAATCGGCTGGCACGAAAGCGCGTTTGCAACCGAATAATAAACGATTGATTTTTCCTTATTCTCCGAAACATACTGCCACGACGCCTGACGTTTTTCAAACGGATTTACAAGCCTGTAAAACGTTCCCGTTGTCACAATATTTCTTATTCTTTTATAAAACTCAACCTGTTTTTTCATTTCCCCGATTTCGTCACTGCCGAGCGCAGACAAATCAAGCTCGTACCCGAACGCGCCGTTCATAGCGGTGCAGGCGCGCATAGAAAGCGAGGTTGTGCGCAAAAGCTGATGATTGGGGCTTGCCGAAATGTGCGTTCCGACCGACGACATAGGATAAACAAGGCTTGAACCGTACTGAATATAAAGCCTTTCCACCGCGTCGGTGTTGTCGCTCGCCCAGCACTGGGGCATATAATAGAGCATACCGGGGTCGCACCGTCCGCCTCCGCCCGAACAGCTTTCAAACAAAACGTTCGGGTGCGTTAATGTGATTTTTTCAAGCACTTCGTAAAGTCCGAGAATGTATCTGTGGTAAAATTCGCCCTGTCTGTCGGGCGCAAGTTTTTGCGAAAACGCGTCGGTGATGTTTCGGTTCATATCCCATTTTACATATTCTATATTCGCGCTGTCCAAAACGTCCGACACGGTTTTTACGATATAATCTCTCACGTCGCCTCTTGTGTAATCCAAAACGAGCTGATGGCGCGAATAGTGTTTCGGGCGGTTTGGTATGCCTACCGCCCAGTCGGGGTGCGCGCGGTAAAGATTGCTGTTTTCCGAAATCATTTCAGGTTCAAATCACAAGCCGAATTTCATACCTTTTTTGTTAATCTCGTCCGCGAGCGATTTTAAACTTCCGCCCAGTTTTTCCTCGTTTGCAAACCAGTCGCCGAGCGACGAAAAAGAATTGTCGCGTTTGCCGAACCAGCCGTCGTCCAGCACAAAAAGCTCAATCCCGATTTTTGACGCGGTATCGGCAATATTTATAAGTTTTTCGCGGTCAAAATTAAAATACGTCGCCTCCCAGTTGTTTATAAGAACGGGGCGCGGAAGATTTTTAAATTTCCCTCTGCAAAGGCGCGTGCGGTAGAGTTTGTGATACGAGTGCGACATTTCGCCAAGCCCGTTTTGCGAGAACACCAAAACCGCCTCGGGGGTTGAAAAACTTTCTTCTTTGTCAGGCTTATAGCGGAACGAGAACGGATTTATTCCTGCCGTAACACGCGGTGCTGCACAGTTTTCAAGCTCAATTTCAAATTTGTGGTTTCCGCTGTAAACAAGCGAAAATCCGTAAATATTGCCGTTTTTTTCGTTTGCGCTTATGATGGGCGGGCTTAAAAACTGGAATTATCCGCTTTATGCCGAAAACGACACCCTTGAAACCAAGTCGGGCACGTATGAGGTGAGTGACATAGACACGGGTGAGGTCCTTGCAAGCGGTGAACTTTGCATTAAACCCAACTCGGCTGAAAAAATCGACAGTCTGCGGATTTATTATTCCGAAAAACGTTTTCTTGTGATAAAGTGGAATTTGAACGGAAAGACGTTTTTTAATCATTATCTTTGCGGATACCCTCCGTTTGATTTTGAACAGTATAAATCTTGGCTTCGGAAATTTAACGGCATTGTAAACGGTGAATAAATTTAAGATAAAAATATAAAACAACCCAAGCATAAGCTTGGGTTGCTGTTTGTTTTGAAAAACGTTTTATTCCGCGGTCAAAAGTCCGTTTTCGGCTTTTGTAATTTTCACCGTTTTGCATTTTTTTGAAATATCGGCGCCGCTTTTCATAATTACTTTTGCGTAATTTTCGGCAGTTCCCTCATACACGCCGTCCGAAATTTCCTGTTCAAAAAGAACGTTCAAATTTTTGCCGGTCATACTTTCAAGATACTCGTTTTTCAGCCTTGCAACGGTGCCCTCCATTGCCTTGTGACGCACTTCCTTAACTTTCGGGTCAATCTGATTTTCCATAACGTCCGCCTTTGTGCCCTTGCGGTTTGAATATGAAAAAACGTGTGCGTCGGCAAAGGCGATTTTCTCCATAAACGCGAGCGATTTTTCAAATTCTTCGTCCGTTTCGCCGGGAAAACCTACCATAATATCTGTCGCGATTGCAGGGTTGTCAAAATATCTGCGCAAAAGCTTTACGGAATTTTCATATTCCGCGGTTGTATATTTGCGGTTCATACGCTTTAACGTTTCGTCGCATCCGCTCTGGAGCGATATGTGAAAATGGTTGCACACCTTTTTTGTACCGGCGATTTTTTGTATAAATTCCTCGGTCAAAATCCTCGGTTCGAGCGAGCCTAAACGTATTCTGCTTATGCCCGGAACCTCGGCAGCCGCGCATATAACGTCGGAGAGCGAAACGTTTTTTAAATCCTTGCCGTACGACGCTAAGTGAATACCCGTGAGCACCACCTCGCAAAAGCCTTTCTGCGCCAAAAATTCAACTTCTTTCACAATGTTTTCAAGCTTTCGGCTTCGCACGGGTCCGCGCGCAAACGGAATTATGCAGTATGTGCAAAATTCATTGCACCCGTCCTCGATTTTCACAAACGCGCGCGTTTTTTCGGCATATTCTTTAATTTCAAGTTCCTCGTATTCGCGGTTTTTGAGCGCGTTTTCAACGTCGGTAACCTTTTTTTGATTTTCCTTTTCGGCGAGCATTTTGTCTGCAATTTCGCACAAATTTTTTCTGTCCTTTGTGCCGAGAATGATGTTCACGCCCTCAATTTTCGCCACCTCGTCGGGCGACACCTGCGAATAACAGCCCACCACCGCGACGATGGAATTTGGGTTGAGATGCTTTGCACGCCTAATCATCTGTCGCGACTTTCTGTCGCCGATACTCGTCACCGTGCAGGTGTTTATAACATAAACGTCGCAAACTTCGTTAAAATCTGCGATTTTGTATCCGTTTTTTGAAAAAATTTCGCTCATAGCCTCGGTTTCATATTGGTTAACCTTGCAGCCCAAGGTGTAAAACGCAGCGGTTTTCATAATTTTGCTACTTCCTTTACAAATTTTCGTTTAAAAATACAAGTTTTTATACATTTATTATACACTATCACAACATTTATTGCAAACAAATTACAAAAATAAATTTTACTTAAATTTTTATTGACTTTTATAACATTTTGAGGTAATATTAACATATAAAGGCAGATGGGGTTTGTCCGCCTGATGCCTAAAGGAAGAAAGGGGGAATTTGAATGAAAACTTTTAATATTGCATTAAATCAGATTAACGACGTTAAAAATTTTGTAAATATCGTTAACAGATATGACTACGAAATGGATTTGACATCGGGCAGATATGTGGTTGACGCAAAATCTATTATGGGTATTTTCAGCTTGGATCTTACAAAACCGATTAAGGCTGAAGTTCACAGCGATACCTGCGATGATTTGCTCGCGGAGCTTAAACCGTATATTGTTGACTGAAAACAGCTGCGTTAAACGGCTGTTTTTTGCTTTTGAAACGCTTCGCTTTCAAAGGCTGTTAAGTTTGAAATTATGAAGGAGCGGACATTTTTTACAGTGGATTTTTTATACCGTCCCACCGAATATGAGCTTGAGCTTTCGGTGCTTTACGTTATCAAAAACTTAAAAACGGGGGCGACTGCTCCTCTTTTGCATAATATAGTCGGCTCCGCCGTGAAAACGAATTTTTTTGAAATAGGGCACATCACTTATCTTCTTATAGATAACGGCAGTCTTAAAGAAATTTCGTTCGACGGCGACACGGTTTATACCATTACCGATACAGGTGTTACAAACATCAACTATTTTTACAAATCCATTCCCTACAGCGTGCGCGAAAAGCTTTTGGACGCGGTTGACGAGGTTAACAAACGCGTTAAGTTTGAAAGCGAGATTAAAGCGGATATTTTGCCGATAAGCGAAAGGGTGTTTATGGCAAAATGCGAAATCAACGAAAACGGCGAAAAGCTTTTGGATCTTGCGCTTAACGTCGGAAGCAGGGAAATGGCTAAAAAGTGCGCGGCATATTTTAAGGAAAATTATGAGGAAATTTATCAGAGAATTCTTGAAATTATGTGCAGTAAGCTTGAATAATTTTTTAATATCGAAATTTTTGCTTGCCGTAAAAACTTTTACGGCAGGCTTTTTTGTTTACAATTTTAACAAAATAACGTCAAATACTTGACATTATGCGACAAAAAATATATAATATACAATGTATAACAGTTTGTCGTAAAATGCGGGAGGTCATAATTTGAGAATTATTGCAGGTACGGCGAGAGGACTCAAACTTTTATCGCTCGATTCGCTTGACACACGGCCTACGCTTGACAGAGTGAAAGAACCGCTTTTTTCTATGCTTATGCCTTATCTTGACGGCGCAGATGTGCTCGACCTTTTTGCAGGGAGCGGTGCGCTTGGGCTTGAGGCTTTGAGCAGAGGCGCGTCAAAATGCACGTTTGTTGACAAAAACCCAAAGTGCAGAGCGGTAATTGAGAGCAACATCAAAAAGACACGGTTCGATGAAAAAAGCGTTGTAAAAACAGAGGATTTTGCAAAATTTTTAAATTCGTGCACCGAAAAATTCAGCCTCGTTTTTCTTGACCCGCCGTATAAAGCGGGGGTTTATAAGGACTGTTTAAAGCTTCTTTGCGAAAACAATCTCTTGCGGGACGGCGCGGTTATCGTGCTTGAGGCGGACGCGGACGAAAAATTTTCGGAAAACGATTTTTTGGAATTTTCGCTTTTAAAAGAGCGAAAATACGGCAGAGTTAAGCTTTATATTTTGCAAAAATCACATCTTTCGCAGTGAGGTTAATATGGATAAAAAATTAAATATCGCGGTTTATCCCGGAAGCTTCGACCCGATTACAAACGGTCATACCGACATTATAAAGCGCGCGTCAAAGGTTTTTGACAGGGTGTATGTGGCGGTGCTCAAAAACAGCTCGAAAACGTCGCCGATGTTTTCCATTGAAGAGCGAATGGAGCTTATAAAACGCATTACGGGCGAGTTTGACAACGTTTATGTAGACACATTTTCGGGGCTTTTGGTTGAATATATGGAAAATAAAGGCGCAAATGTAATCATAAAAGGGCTTCGTGCGATTTCGGATTTTGAATATGAATTTCAGATGGCGCTGATGAACCACAAGCTTGCAAAAAATATTGAAACTATGTTTATGATGACGAGCGCGAAATATTCTTTTTTAAGCTCGAGCATAGTTAAAGAGGTTGCACGCTACGGGGGCAGTCTGGACGGACTGGTGGATGAGAGAATTGTTAAGGATATTATTGAAAGGGCGAGCAATGCCTGAAGATTAGGAGGACGAAATGGATATTTTAGAGCTTATAAGCGAGTTGGAGGAAAAAATAGACAGCAGTTTGGAAATACCTTTGATAAAGAAGGCGTTTGTCAATAAAGAGGAGCTTATGAATTTGGTGGGTGACATCAGCCTTCAGCTTCCCGACGAGGTGAGAATGGCGAAATCCATTGCCGAGGACAGAACGAGAATTCTTGCCGACGCGCAGAAACAGGCGGATTTGATTATCAAAAACGCGGAGCAGAAAATCATCTCGATGGTGGACGAGCACGAAATTACAAAACGCGCAAACGAGCAGGCTAACGAAATCATCGCAAAGGCGCAGAAAAACGCGCGCGACATCAGAATCGGAACTTTGGAATATTCCGACAACCTTTTATCTCAACTTGACAATACATTAAAAGCAATGGGCGAATCCGTAAACAAAAGCAGGTCGGATTTGCGTAAATAAGAAAGAAAAAAGGGGTTTTGGGGAGCTTTTCCCCGAAACCTTTTGCAATTTTTATAAGGAGAAAACAATGAATTATCTCGACAATGTTAAAAGAGTGGTTGTGAAGGTGGGCACGTCAACGCTCACATATGAGAGCGGAAGTCTTAATATCCGAACAATCGAAAAGCTTGTAAAAGTGCTTTCCGACCTCAAAAACCGCGGACTTGAAATTGTGCTTGTTTCGAGCGGTGCGGTGGGTGTCGGTATGGGCAAAGTCGGCTTTTCAAAAAAGCCCGACGAGCTTGACAAAAAACAGGCACTTGCGGCAATCGGTCAGTGCGAACTGATGAATTTTTACGATTCGCTTTTTTCGCATTACGGTCACACCGTCGCACAGTTGCTTCTCACAAAAGACGTTATCTCGGACGGAAACCGATACAAAAACGCAAAAAGCACGCTTGAAAATCTGTTTGCGATGTCGGCGGTTCCCATCATAAACGAAAATGACCCAATTTCGACCGAACAGCTTGAATTCGGCGACAACGATACGCTTTCGGCTTATGTTGCCGAGCTGGTTGGCGCCGACCTTCTTATAATTCTTACCGATATTGACGGACTTTACGACAAAAATCCCCGAAAATATCCCGATGCGAAAATCATTGACACGGTTTACAAAATCGACGAAAAAATTGAAAAATGCGCGGGCGGCGAGGGGTCAAACCGCGGTACGGGCGGTATGATCACAAAAATCCACGCGGCGAAAATCGCAACGGACGCCGGCGCGGATATGATTATCGCAAGCGGTAAAAACCCGTATATCCTCTACGAAATTTTTGACGGCGAGAAAAAAGGCACGCTTTTTGTGTCGGAGTTTAAGGGGGAGAAAAAATGAGTGAAAACTGCGTTGAAATTTTAGGAAAAAAGGCAAGACAAGCGGAAAAATTCTTGAATACCGTGTCACAGAATTTAAAAAATGACGCGCTTTTGAGCATTGCGGACGCACTTGTGAAAAATACGGAATTTGTACTTTCCGAAAATAAAAAAGACGTTGAAAACGCACAGGCGAACGGCATAAGCAAGGCTATGTGCGACCGTCTTGCGCTCACATCAGAGCGTATAAAAGGCATTGCGGACGGCGTTAAAAAGGTTGCGGATTTGCCCGACCCGATTGGCGGTGCGGACTTTATGACAAAGCGCCCGAACGGTCTTGTTATCGCGAAAAGACGCGTTCCGCTCGGCGTTGTGGGCGTGATTTACGAGGCGCGCCCGAACGTTACGGTTGACACCGCAGTGCTTTGTTTAAAATCGTCCAACGCGGTGATTTTGCGCGGCGGAAAAGAGGCGGTAAACTCAAATCTTGCGCTCGCAAAAATTATGCAGGACGCGATTTCGCCCCTCGGTTTTCCCGACGGCACAATTTCGCTCGTTCCCGATACCTCGCGTGACAGCGCAAACGCTATGATGACGGCGAATGAGTACATTGACGTTCTTATTCCGCGCGGAGGTGCGTCGCTGATAAATGCGGTGGTGAAAAACGCGACCGTGCCCGTAATTCAGACGGGTGTGGGAAATTGTCACGCGTATGTTGACGACGAGTGTGATTTCGATATGGCGGTTGATATTATCGTGAACGCGAAAACAAGCCGTCCGTCAGTGTGCAACGCGCTCGAAACGGTGCTGATTAACAAAAATATCGACAAAAGTTTTTATAAAAAACTGGAGGACGCGCTTCGTGCGAAAAACGTTGAAATCCGCGGCTGCGACGAGTGTTTGAAAGTTTTTGAAACCGCGAAAAAGGCGACGGAGGACGACTACAAATATGAATTTTTGGACTATATTATCGCGGTGAAAATTGTGGACGGTATGGACGAGGCGCTTGCGCATATTGATAAATACGGCACGAAACATTCCGAGGTTATCATAACCGAAAATTACGAAAAAGCGAATAAATTTCTCGATTCGGCGGACGCGGCGGCGGTGTACGTCAATGCGTCAACGCGCTTTACCGACGGCGGTGAGTTCGGGCTCGGCGCGGAAATCGGCATAAGCACGCAGAAAATGCACGCGCGCGGTCCTATGGGACTTAATGAGCTGACGAGCTATAAATACGTCGTTTACGGCAACGGTCAAATCAGATAAATAACAAAAATCCTATCAAATAACAGGATTTTCGGCAGAAAAAACTCTGTTCATATGAACAGAGTTTTTTACTTCACTTCGTTTTTTACTTCACTTCGATATTTCGCATATTGCCTCGGCGATTTCCGCGTTAAATCCGCTTTGCGTTGCAATGTCGCCGATTGAGAGCATACCCACAAGTTCGTTTTTCTCTATCACGGGCACACGTCTGATTTTGTCGGTGCCGAGCCGTTTCACCGCGTCTTTTATGTCGGTGTCGGGTGTGATTTTTTCAACCTCGGTGGTCATAATGTCTTTAACCTTCATTTCGCACGCGTCTTTTCCGCGCGAAACCGTCCGCAAAACAATGTCGCGGTCGGTCACAATGCCGTCAACCGTGTTTTTTTCGCTTACCACGGGCAGTGCGCCGATGTTGTGCGCCTGCATAACGCGCGCCGCCTCGCATACCGTATCTTCACCCGTCACCGAAATGGCAGGATTTGTCATAATGTCACGTACTTTCAAAAATAACACCGCTTTCTTTATAAAAATTTTTGCGATATTATTTTTCGCTTTTTCCGTCCTTAATATACGACAAATTTCTCTCGACAACTTTCTTTCCGCGCCACGCAAACGCGCGTTCGCCGTATTTTTTTAAAAATTCTTTATTTGAAAGATTTGCCAAGTCTTCATATTCCAGTTTTGTTATGAGATTTTTTGTAAATGCGTCAAAATGTGACTTTTTTGCATTTTTATTGTGAGGGCAAACGTCCTGGCAAATATCGCACCCGAAAACGGTGTTGTTTTCTTTAATCATTGCAATCTCTTTGCGTTGCAGTTCGCCCTTTTTTTGCGTTACGTTTGAAAGGCATTTTTCGGTATCTACGGTAAAATCGCCCCTCACCGCGCCCGCGGGACAGGCATTTTTGCACGCCATACACCTTTTGCACACGGTGTTTACAGGCGTTGAATATTCAAAATCTTCGTTGCAGAAAATATAGCCTATGAAAAAATACGAGCCGTATTCTTCGTTTATAATCAGCGAATTTATGCCGTAAAACCCAAGACCGCAACGGTGCGCAATTTTTCGGTCGTCGTTTTTGCCGATGTCGCAGAAAATTTCAAAACCGTCCAATCCGAGCGCGTCGGCAAGACGGGAAAGAGTTCGCGAAACAACCTTGTGATAGTCTAATCCAAAGCAGTATTTTGAAATGTTCGCACCGTCGATTTTTCCTGTATAATAAGGAAAAACGGCGGCAATGACCGATTTGAAATTTTGATTAAAGTCCTTTGCGGAGCAAAAGCCGACCTTGTCAAGACCGAGCTTTTTTGCCTCGGCGATAACTTTGGAATTTTCCATATTTTACCTCTGTTTTTTGTCGGGCAAAATCCAGCCCTCCATGCCCGAAGTTTTTATCGCGTTGAAAATTCTGTCTTTAAAATGGTGGTCGAGCCTGTCTTTTTCGTTGACAAATTCTTTCATTTCCTGACGTTTTGTGTATCCGTCGGCAGGGCAGGGATTTTTGCAAACGGGCATATTAAGCCGTTTTGCCGCACCGCGGATTATGCTTTCGGGGGTGTAAATAAGCGGACGGATAAGGTAAATATCCTTTCTGTCAAGGTGGGTAACGGGCGAGAAACAGTTAATTCTGCCCTCGTAAAAAAGGCTTAAAAAGAAAGTTTCTATGACGTCCTCGTTGTGATGCCCGAGCGCAACCTTGTTACAGCCGTTTTCCTTTGCGGCGCTGTTAATCGCACCGCTTCGGAGGCGCGCGCAGAGCGAGCAGGGATTGGATTCGCTGCGAATGTCAAAAACCACCTGTTTGATATTTGTTTTTACAACCCTGTATTCAATGCCTTTTTGTGCGCACATTTCGGCAACCGGCGAATAGTCGCTTTCGCTGTATCCCAAGTCGAGCGTTATTCCCATAAAATCGAACTTTTTGGGATAAAACATTTTAAGATGATAAAACATATTCAAAAGAATAAGCGAATCTTTTCCGCCAGACACTCCGACCGCGATTTTGTCGCCGTCCGAAATCATATTGTAGTCCTCAATGGCGCGTCTTGCGCAGCTTAAAATTTTTTTCATTGCAAAAACTCCCGAAAATATGTAAAATTTTTGAATATTAAAAATTCCCCACACTTTTGTGTGAGGAATTTGTGGAGCGGAAGACGAGATTCGAACTCGCGACGTTCACCTTGGCAAGGTGACGCTCTACCACTGAGCCACTCCCGCAAATGCAACTGTACATTAAAGACGGTAACAGCCGTCAATCAGTGTACTGTTGCATTATACCAACTTTTGTTTGATTTGTCAATACCTAAATTGAAATTTGTGTATAAAATTTCGGCATTTTATCTGTTGTTCTGGTTATTCTGGCTGTTGTTCTGATTATTCTGATTGTTTTTGTTCTGGTTGTTATTCTGGTTGTTTTTGTTTTGATTGTTGTTCTGATTATTATTCTGGTTCGACATTAAAATCACCTCCCTGGTTTCTAAATATATTGTGGACGGCAAAACAGAAATTTATACAAAAAAATGAAAATGTATTTTTATGCAAAATTTATAATAAATATGCAAAAAATCTTTGTATATGTTTTTAACTTTAATACAAAATTACCTATTGATTTTGTTGACGATATGTTGTATAATTATTCACATAAAGAGGTGGGATATATGAATTATACTTTAGATGAAATTATTGATATTGATAAAAAATACTATATGAACACGTTCGGTGACAGAACGAAAGTTGCTTTTGAAAACGGCGAGGGAATTAAGCTTTTTTCAAAAAACGGCGAAGTTTTTTATGATTTTATGGCAGGTATCGCGGTTAACGCGCTGGGATACGGTCATAAAAAATACACCGATGCGCTGAAAAATCAAATTGACAAGCTCATTCACACGTCGTCGCTTTATTACATTGAAAATCAGGCGGCCGCGGCAAAAATGCTCGTTGAAATGTCGGCATTTGACAAGTGCTTTTTCGCAAACAGCGGTGCCGAGGCGAACGAAGGCGCGATAAAGCTTGCGAGAAAATATTTCTATAATAAAGGCATTGACAAATACGAAATTATTTCGCTTAAAAATTCGTTTCACGGACGTACGGTGACCACCGCGACCGTGACGGGACAGGAAAAGTACAGAAAACCGTATTCACCGCTCACGCCGGGGTTTGAATATGCCGAAATCAACAATATCGGCAGTGTGAAAGAGAAAATTACACCGCACACCGCGGCGGTTATGCTTGAATTTATTCAGGGCGAAAGCGGAGTTAACGTCTGCACGGCGGAATTTATCGAGGGAATTAAAAAGCTTTGCGCCGAAAACAATATTTTGCTTATTGCCGATGAGGTTCAGACGGGAATGGGCAGAACGGGCAAAATGTTTGCGTATGAGCATTACAATATCGAGCCTGATATTATGACGCTTGCAAAAGCGCTGGGCGGAGGCGTTCCGATAGGCGCACTGCTTGCAAAAGACGAAATCGCGTCAGCGTTCACGCCGGGCGACCACGGCACAACGTTCGGCGGAAACCCTTTATGCACGGGCGCGGCGATTGCGGTTATGAATATTTTTAAAGATGAAAAAATCGTTGAAAACAGCGCGGAAAACGGCAAATATTTTATGGAAAAACTCAAAAATCTTCCGCAAAAATTCATAAGCGAAATAAGAGGAAAAGGGCTTATGATAGGCGTTCAGTTCAACTTACCGATTGCAGGAAAAGTTAAAGCAAAACTTTTTGAAAATCACATTCTTGTCGGCGCGGTTCACGATGATATTCTGCGCATTTTGCCGCCGCTTATCATCACGAAAGACGAAATAGATTTGTTTGTAAATACGCTTGAAAAAATTTTAACGGAGGAATTTTAAAATGGAACATTTAATCAGCTTAAACGACCTTACACAAAAGGAAATTTTCGATATTTTAACGGTTGCGGAAAAGCTTAAAGACGAAAACAAAAAGGGCATAACGCATCACATTCTTGAGGGCAAAACGCTGGGTATGATTTTCTCGAAATCGTCCACGCGCACAAGGGTGTCGTTCGAGGTTGGTATGTATCAGCTCGGCGGTCACGCGCTGTTTTTAAGCTCGAACGACATTCAGCTTGGACGCGGTGAGTGCATTTACGACACAGCAAACGTGCTTTCGCGCTATCTTGACGGAATTATGATAAGAACGTTTGCGCACAGCGACGTTATCGAGCTTGCAAAATACGGTCAAATCCCCGTAATCAACGCGCTTACCGACTATCTCCACCCGTGCCAGGTGCTTGCCGATTTGCTCACAATTAAGGAGCATAAAGGCACGCTTAAAGGGCTTAAACTTGCGTATCTCGGCGACGGTAACAATATGGCAAATTCGCTTTTGTACGGTTGCACAAAGGTTGGTATGAACATCTCGGTTGCGTCACCCGAAAAATACACCTGCCCGAGCGAGGTTATAGAAAACGCGAAAAACACCGCGAAAGAAACGGGCGTGTCGGTTGAAATCACGACCGACGCGAAATCGGCAATAAAAGACGCGGACGTTGTGTATACCGACACGTGGATAAGTATGGGTCAGGAGGACCAGAAAGCTGAAAAAATCAAGTTGTTCGGCGGTTATCAGGTTAATAAGGAATTGTTCTCACTCGCAAAAGACGACGCGATTTTCCTCCATTGTCTGCCGGCATACAGAGGTTATGAGGTTACCGAGGACGTTATCGACGGCAAAAATTCGGTTATTTTTGATGAGGCAGAAAACCGTCTGCACGCGCAGAAAGCCGTTATGGCGCTCCTTATGGGAAAAGAAAAAACGGTTGAGAAATATTTGAAATAAACGTTAGTTTGACGGGACAAAAACAGATAAGGAGAAAATTAAAATGGTAAACGCAGGGTTTGAAATCCGCAACGCGAGCGCAGACGATGCGGAAATGATACAAAAAATCACGCACGAGGCGTTTTCGTCATATGTAAAACTTGCAAATATCGACGGTTCGATTGCCGCGCTGGACGAGTCGCTTGACGACATTAAAAAAGACATAGGCGAAAAAATCGTGCTTGTTGCATACATCAACGGCGAGGTTGTGGGAAGCGTCCGCGTTGCCAAAACCGGTGACGACACCGCATATTTAAGCCGTTTCGGAGTGAGTCCGAAATTCCAGAACCTCGGCATAGGCAAGGCTCTTATGAATTTGGTGGACATCAATATGCGCGTTCTCGGCGTAAAAAAACTTTATCTTCACACCGGTTCAAAAATTTCGTCGCTGGTGACTTTTTATTACGGCAGAGGTTTTTATGTGGAGTCCACAAGCACCGACCGCGGATACATAAGGGCGCAGATGTGCAAGGAATACAAATAATCTGTTAAAAACAGACGGTTTAGCCGCTCCTCAATAAGAAAGCATTGGTTTTGAAGCCGTCTTTTAAATTCATACTGCGTCAAAAACCTGCCATATGCGTCAGCATAATGACAGGTTTTATTTCTTGTCTGAATTGTAAAATCCGATATTCAAAACTGCCTGCACCTTAAAAACAATATTTTTTGATGAATTTCAAGGCAAAAAAGCGAGTAATCCTGACGGATTGCGAGCTTTTTTAACGCAGAAAGGCGCGAAAAATATGTTTTTAAGGCAATGTTGTCTTATCGAGGAGTGGCTCTTCGTCTGTTTTTTTGCGCGCAAAAGATTGACGGCACGGGGATAAAATGGTATAATAAATAATTAAATATAATTTTTTGGAGAGAATTTATATGCTACTGGCAAACGAATGGTCGGACTACGCGTTAATAGACTGTGCAAACGGAGAAAAACTTGAAAAATGGGGCAGTTTCACCCTGGTGCGCCCCGACCCTCAAATCATCTGGCCTCAAAAACAGCACAAAGCGGAGTGGGAAAAGTGCGACGCGCACTATCACCGCAGTAAATCGGGCGGAGGAAGCTGGGAATACAACAAAAAACTTCCCGGCGCGTGGCAGATTAAATATAAAAATTTAACCTTCAACGTTAAGCCTATGGGCTTTAAGCACACGGGAATTTTCCCCGAACAGGCGGTTAACTGGGACTTTATAGACGAAAAAATCAAAAGCGCAAACCGTGACATAAAGGTTTTAAATCTTTTCGCTTACACCGGCGGTGCAACCGTTGCGGCGGCAAAGGCAGGTGCGTCGGTGGTGCACGTTGACGCGGCGAAAGGTATGGTTTTGTGGGCGAAGGAAAACGCGGTATCGTCGGGGCTTGCAGATGCGCCGATACGCTATATTGTCGACGATGTTATAAAATTTGTGTGCCGTGAAATAAGGCGCGGAAACAAATACGACGCAATAATTATGGACCCTCCGACCTACGGCAGAGGTCCGAACGGCGAGGTTTGGAAGTTTGAGGACGAGCTCTATCCGCTCATTGAAAAGTGTATGAGCCTTTTGTCGGACAATCCGCTTTTTATGATTGTAAATTCCTACACGTCAAATGTGTCGTCAACGGTGGTTAAAAACGTTCTGGAGCTTTCGGTAAAGGCGAAATTCGGCGGATATGTCACCAACGACGAAATTGCAATTCCCGTGAAAAATTCGGGTATTTGCCTGCCGTGCGGAGCGGCAACAAGATGGATTTCAAAATAAAACTTTAAAGGTTGTGTATAACTTGATTAAAACCGAAAACCTCACCTTTGGGTTTGAGGAGGAGTTAAACGAGGAAAACTTAATATTAAAGGGCATTGACCTTGAAATAAAAGACGGCGAATTTTTGTGCATTTTGGGTCACAACGGCTCGGGAAAATCCACGCTGGCAAAGCATTTCAACGCAATTTATCTTCCGCGCGGAGGACGTGTTTTTGTGGACGGCACAGACACAAAATGCGAAGAAAAAATTTGGGATATACGCCAGAACACCGCTATGGTTTTTCAAAATCCCGACAATCAGATTGTTGCGACAATCGTTGAGGAGGACGTGGCTTTTGCCGCGGAAAATCTCGGAGTCGCCCCCGAGGAAATCCGCAAAAGGGTGGACTATGCGCTTGAGGCGGTGGGAATGACGAAGTTCAAAAACCACGCACCGCACCTTTTGTCGGGCGGACAGAAACAGAGAATTGCAATCGCCGGAGTTATTGCAATGAAGCCGAAAACGATAGTTTTCGACGAGCCGACCGCGATGCTCGACCCTATCGGACGGCGCGAGGTTATGAAAACAATAAAACGCTTAAATTCCGAGTTCGGTATGACCATTGTGCTGATTACGCACAATATGGACGAGGCGGCAATGGCGGACAGAATTGTGGTTATAGACAACGGAAAAATTGTGCACAGCGGAAATCCGCGCGCCGTTTTTGCGGACGTTGAAAAAATGAAGTCGCTCGGGCTGGACACTCCGCAGGTGACGAGCCTTGCGTATCTTCTGCGCAAAGAGGGCATTGATATAAGAAGCGACATTTTAGAGGTTGACGAGTGTGTTGAGGAGATTTTAAAATTATGTCGATAAGGGTTGAAAATTTAGTTCACATATATTCAAAGGGCACGCCGTTTGAAAAGGTTGCGCTCGATAACGTCAGCTTTGAAATACCCGACGGCGATTTTGTGGGGATTATCGGGCACACGGGTTCGGGAAAATCCACGCTTATCCAGCATCTTAACGGGCTTGTCAAGGCGGACAGCGGTAAAATTTACATAGACGGCGAGGATATCACGCAAAAAGGTGTAAATCTTACGAAAATCCGCGGTAAAGTGGGAATTGTGTTTCAGTATCCCGAATATCAGCTTTTTGAAGAAACGGTTTACAAAGATATTGCGTTCGGACCGAATAACTTGGGTTTTTCGGCAGACGAAACCGACAAAATCATTCACGAGGTTATAAAGCTTGTGGGGCTTAAAGAAAGCGTCTTAAATTCGTCGCCGTTCGAGCTTTCGGGCGGTCAGAAAAGGCGTGTTGCACTTGCAGGCGTTATTGCAATGAACCCCGAAATTCTCATTTTGGACGAGCCGACGGCAGGTCTTGACCCCAAAGGCAGAGATGAAATTTTGGGTCAGATAAAAAGACTTCACGACGAAAAGGGAATTACCGTCGTGTGGATTTCGCACAGTATGGAGGACGTTGCGAAAATCGCCAAAAACGTTATGGTTATGGCGGACGGCAAGCTTATTATGCACGCGAGCGTTGACGATGTGTTTAAAAACGCCGAATTGCTGGAGAAAAACGGACTTTCCGTTCCGCAGATTAACAAGGTTGTGCGAAAGCTTAAAGAAAAAGGAATTGACCTCGGCGAAAACATTTACACCGTCGAAAAGGCGAAAGAAGCTGTTTTAAACTACATTAAGGGGGCAAAAAATGCTTAACGATATAACTCTCGGACAATTTTTCCCCGTAAATTCGCCCGTTCACAAGCTTGACCCGCGCGTGAAAATTATGTCGTCGCTTGCGTATATCATTGCGGTGTTTTTCGCAAAAGGCTTCGCCGGCTATCTTTTCGTCGCGGTGTTCACATACAGCGTAATTCTTATGTCAAAAGTGCCGTTAAAGCTCTATTTAAAAGGGCTTAAACCGCTTATATTCATAATAATTTTCACGTCGGCGATAAACCTTTTTATGACCGACGGAAAAATTGCGCAGATAGGGGGAATTCCGCTTAAATTCGGGATTTTTAAAATCACGGTTGAGGGCATTGACACGGCGGTGAAAATGACACTGCGCCTGATATTTTTGGTTGCCGGCACGTCGGTTTTGACGTTCACCACCTCGCCGATTGTGCTTACCGACGGTATCGAAAGCCTGCTTTCGCCGTTCAAAAAAATCGGCGTCCCGGCGCACGAGCTTGCTATGATGATGTCCATTGCGATAAGGTTTATCCCCACGCTTTTGGAGGAAACCGACAAAATTATGAAGGCGCAGGCGTCGCGCGGTGCGGACTTTGAAAACGGCAGTGTGATAAAACGAATTAAAGCGCTTGTGCCGATTTTGGTGCCGCTTTTTATAAGCTCATTCCGCCGTGCGGACGAGCTGGCGCTGGCTATGGAGTGCCGATGTTACCGCGGAGGAAAAGGCAGAACGCGCCTTAAAACGCTCAAAATCGCGCCGATTGACTATATCGCGTGCGCGTTTATGCTTGTTTTTATCGTCGGAATAGGCGCGATTGCTCTTTTTGTGAGGGTGTAATTTATGCGAAATTTACTGCTTTATCTTGAATACGACGGCACGAATTATCACGGCTGGCAAATTCAGCCCGAGGACATAACCGTGCAGAAAACGGTTGAGGATGCGGTATTTAAGATTTTTAAAGAAAAAATAAGCGTCACGGGTTGCAGTCGAACCGACGCAGGCGTTCACGCGAAAAAATACGCATTAAGCTTTTTTACCGAGTGCAAAATTCCTGCCGAAAGGGTCGCTGTTGCGCTTAACACCGCACTTCCGTACGACGTGCGCGCGCTGTGCTGCACCGAGGTCGGCGAAAACTTTCACGCGCGGTTTGACACCGTTTCAAAAACGTATCAATATATCATTAACAACGGAAGATACGATGTTTTTATGCGCAATTACTGCTGGACGGTCAAAAGCGCGCTCGACATAGAAAAAATGCGCAGTTCGGCGAAATATTTTTTGGGAAAACACGATTTCAAATCGTTTATGACGGGCGAAAAAGACGTCACAGTGAGGAACGTTTTTTCGCTTGACATAACAGAAAACGGCGATTTTATAAATATATTCATATCGGCGGACGGATTTTTATATAATATGGTAAGAATTATCGTCGGCACGCTCAAAAAAATAGGCGAGGGAAAGCTGGACGGCGAAAAAATTCCCGAAATAATTCTTGCGCGCGACCGAAGCCTTGCGGGCGAAACCGCACCGCCTCAGGGACTTTACCTTTATGATGTGAAATACGAGGGAGATTTTTTGAAATGAACGAAAAAGGCAAAATCGGAATTAAAATTTTAATGGTGATTTTGATTGTCATTCTTGCATCCGTGCTGGTTTACATAAACCAAACACCCGTTTTTTTCACAAAGGCAATCAGGCTTTTCAACAAAAATTACGAATACAAAACCCCAACCGTCGAGCTTGAAAGCACCGAGGGCGTGTTTGTCACGGCGCTGTCCGACGCGCGCGCGGTTATCGGCACAAAAGAGGGAATTAACGTTTATTCCCATTCGTTAAAAAGCGAAAAAAGCGCGGCATTTTCGGGCGAAAATCCCGTTATAAAGCACAACGGCGACAAAATTCTGGTGTTCCACAAAGGCTCGGAAAAAGCGTTTTTTATGAACGGCAAAAAAAATATTCCCATAACCGCAAGCGGAAATATTCTGACGGGCGCGGTGAACGAAAACGGATATTTTGCGCTTCTCACCGAAGAAAAAGGCTTTAAGGCTGAAATTGTTGTGTACGACAAAAACGGCGAGGAGTTTTACAAGTGGCACAGCGCCGAGAATTTTGTGACAGACATAACACTTTCGCCGTCAAACACAGCGTTTGCCGCGTCGGCGCTCGATTATTCGGACGGCGCGTTAAAAAGCAAACTGCTCATTTTCGACACGACGCAGGAGGAACCGAAAATCACTGACGCAAACGAAAATTTCACACAGATTGAGTTTATCGGACGTTCAAAAATCGCGGTTGTTTCGGACAACGCGGTGTCGGTTTATTCGACGGGCGGAAACAGGCTTTGGCAACATTCTTTCGGAAGCAAAACGGTTTTTGCATATAAAATCAAGGACGGAAAAATTGCCGCGGCGGCAGGCGACAGCAACCTCGGCACCGAAACGCTGGACGTTTTGATGTTCAACGACGGCGGAAAAGCGGTTGTAAATTTCAAAAACAAGGGCGAGGCGGTGTGCCTCGACATCTTGGGAAACGACGTTCTCATTGCAGGCAAAAGGTATATGCGCGTCGCTGGCAACAAGGAAAAATCGTATATTAAAACGGGAAAAGACATTGTTTCAGCACAGTTTTTCGGCAACAACAAAACCGCGCTCGTACATTCGGGCGCGCTGGTTCAGCTTGAATATTTTGATTAGCCGGCAGGAGGGCGGATTATGGCGGATATTGTAATTATCGTTTTTATCGCGGTGTTTCTGATGATTGGCTATAAAAAAGGACTGGTCATCACACTGCTTAATATGTGCTCGTATCTCGTTTCGTCGCTCGCGGTGTTTATATTTTTTAAACCCGTGCATACATATCTTTGCGAAAGCGAGGTCGGCAAAAGCGTTGCTAAAACGGTGAGCGAAAAAATCGCGGAGCGTTTTTCGGGAGTGAGTGTTTTAAACCTTCCTTTGCCGTTGATTTTAAAAAGCGGAACGCGCGAGGGCGAGGTTATCGCGCAGAGCAGTGCGGCGGAAATCATCGCGCAAAACGTGACAAACGCGCTGTTTTTGGTGGTTACGTTCGTTTTGCTTTATTTTGTGATAAAACTTGTTATAAAATTTGTGCGCGCACCGCTTTCGGCGGTAACGTCGCTGCCGATATTAAAACAGGCAAACAAGCTCGGCGGTGCGGTTGTCGGCGCGGCAATGGGATTTTTGTGGCTGTACGTTTTAACTGCGCTGATTGCGGCATTTTCGTTTGCCGAGGCGGTTGCACCGATTGCGGACGCGGTTTCAAATTCACAGATTATGGGATTTTTGTATGAAAACAATTTTCTTTTAAATTTTATAAAAATATAAAAAAAACGGCAGTATTATTTGAATTTTCAAAAATTTCAAATAATACTGCCGTTTTTTGAAATAAAGAGTACACTGCTTTTAATTCTCCTCTTTTACGCATTTGTCAGCGCGTGTTTGAAAGCATCTGTCATATTTTTTGTAATGCAGGTATTTTGCATATTTTCACTTCCTTTAATTTTTAAACTTACACTTTTATTTTAACACAATTTTTAATGGTTGACAGTGATAAAAATTTGGTGTATGATGAAAAAAACGGAATTTCGGAGGAAAATATGAATATAAATGACATTTTAGCACTCGGCGAAAATGAAAAACCGCTCGATAATCTTGTTACCGACGGCGGTTTCTGCTCGATTTTCAGAACAATCTGCTGTGTGGGCGACTCGCTTTCGAGCGGAGAATTTGAGGGCACAAACGACGAGGGAAACAAAACGTATCACGATTTTTACGAATATTCTTGGGGACAGTTTATCGCGCGTGCGGCAGGGTGCAAGGTATATAATTTTTCAAGAGGCGGTATGACGGCTAAATGGTATTGTGAAACCTTTGCGGACGAAAACGGTTTGTGGGCTAAAGACAAGGCAGGTCAAGCTTACATAATAGCGCTCGGCGTTAACGATTTGAATTTGACGGCGAACAAAACAATCGGCACAACCGACGATGTTTGCCTTGACGACTACACCAAAAATGCCGACACCGTCACGGGCTGGTATGCGAGGGTTATTCAGCGTTACAAAATCATTTCGCCCGATGCGAAATTCTTTTTCGTGACGCTCCCGAGAAACGACAAAACCGATGAAAATTCGGTGAAAGTAAGGGCGCGATTTACCGAGTTTAACAAGATTTTAAGAGAATTTACTAAAATTTTTGACAATTCGTATGTTATAGATTTGGAAAAATATTTTCCCGTTATGGACGACGATTACAGAAAGAGATTTTACCTCGGCGGACATCTTAATCCGATGGGATATATTCTCACCGCGAAGGTGATTTCGTCGTATATCGACTATATTGTGCGTCACAATTATGCCGATTTCAAACAGGTCGGATTTATAGGAACACCGTATAAAAACACGGTTGACAAATAAAAAAATCAGGGAGGATTTCTCCCTGATTTTTTTGTTATATCATAGCCAAAATCATAAACGCAACAGGCGTAATTATCAGCGCGGCGACGTTTGATATAAGCGCAATGCACGCGCCGAGGGTAGAATTAAGCCCTTTAGACGCAGGCACAACGATACTGTTCAATCCTGCCGGCATTGCCATCATTCCCGCCGATATTATAATCACCGTTTTGTCAAATCCCAAAAGATAAAGCGCAAGCGCTGTGCAGAAAGGTATAAACACCATTCTCACAAACAGAGTGAGATAAACTCTCACGTTTGTGAACGCTTTTTTGAGGGGAAGCGACGACAAAACGTAGCCTGCCAAAATCATAGACATAGGCGCCATACAGTTTTGCGCGTTCTGCACCGCCGTTGACATAACTTTGGGCAGTTTTATGCCGAATATTCCGAACACAATTCCTACTGCCGTCGCCACAATGGGCGGATTTAAAAGCGATTTGAACGAGAGCTTTGTTTTGGTCGGGTCGAGAATGTAAAATCCCAAAACGTAGCACACAATGTTGCCCACAAGCATAAACATCATTGCATAATACAGCCATTCCTCGCCGTAAAGCGCCAAAATTAGCGGATAGCCGAAATATGTATAATTCGGAAACATCACCGTGTATGCATACACTCCGCGCTCGAATTTGTCTTTTGTCATAAGCTTTGCCCACAAAAAGCCGAGCGCGATTTCAAAAATCATCACAAACGTGCCGATTATCACAAAATTTATGTTTTTAAAAAGCGACGTTATGTTAAACTGTGTTGCAAACGTGTTAAAGCACATTGCAGGCAGAAAAACCCAAACCAAAAGATTTGAAATCACACCGCCGGCACTGTCGTTTAAAAGCTTTCCTTTTTTGGCAAAATAGCCGATTAAAAGGAATATAAACATCATTAAAACTTGATTTAGAGTTATTCCGAAGGTTTGCGCCATTGTATTTCCCTTTCAAAAATCAGTCGTGAAACTCGTCCGCGGTAATCATTGTTCCGATACCTTTTTTTGTAAATATTTCCAGCAAAATTGAGTGGAGAATACGTCCGTCAATGATATGAACCCTTTTAACACCGTGCGAAACGGCGTCTTTACAGCTTAAAATTTTGGGAATCATACCGCCCGAAATTACGCCTTTTTCAATGTAGCCGTCCACCTCGTCGGTAGGGATAACGGGCATAACCTCGCCCTCTTTGTCTTTCACGCCGTCAACGTCGGTGAGATAGATAAGCTTTTCCGCCTTAAGCGCCTTTGCAACCTCCGCCGCAACGGTGTCGGCGTTGATGTTGTAGCTCTGACCGTTTCCGTCAACTCCGACGGGCGCGATAACGGGAATATATTCGTCGTCGGTGAGAAGCTTTATCACCTTTGTGTTGATTTTTTCAACCTCGCCCACAAAGCCGATGTCCTCTTTTTTGCCGTCAACATAGGTGTAGAGCTTTTTGCACTCAATAAGTTTTCCGTCAAGACCGCAAAGACCTATCGCCTTACCGCCCTTTGCGTTCAAAAGCGACACAATTTCTTTGTTGGTTTTGCCCACAAGCACCATCTGCGCAATGTGCATTGTGTCCTCGTCGGTCACGCGCAGACCGTTTATAAATTTGCTCTCGACGTGATACGTTTTGAGCGCGTTTGAAATGTCGGGACCGCCGCCGTGAACGAGCACGGGGTTTAAGCCGACGAATTTCAAAAGCACAACGTCCTCGATTACGCTTTTTTTCAGCTCGTCGTTTATCATAGCGTTTCCGCCGTATTTTATAACGATTGTTTTTTTGTAGAGTTTTTGAATGTAGGGAAGCGCCTCAACCAGTATGCCTGCTTTTTTTATAAGACCTTCGGTGTAAGAATCCATCATAAATAAAAACCTCCGTTCGCAATACCGCATTTTTCGTCAAGACCGAACATAATGTTCATATTCTGCACCGCCTGACCTGCCGCGCCCTTGAAAAGATTGTCAATCGCACTTGACACAACAACCCTTTTGAGCCTTTTGTCAACCTTAAAGCCGATGTCGATAAAATTGCTTCCGGCAACGTGATTTGTTTCGGGCAGAGCGTCTTTTAAAACGCGCACGAAATATTCGCCCTTGTAGAAGTCTGCAAAAATTTTGTATATGTCGTCATCGGTGTAATCGCCGTTCAAATTTGCATAGCTTGTGGCGAGTATTCCGCGTTTTAACGGCACAAGATGAGGGGTGAACGACACCAAAATCTCCTCACCGGCAATGAGCGAAAGCTCCTGTTCGATTTCCGACGTGTGGCGGTGCGTTGCAATTTTGTACGCGCGCATATTTTCGGTACATTCGCAAAAGCTGTAATCAAGATTTGTGGTTCTGCCAGCGCCCGTAACACCCGATTTTGCGTCGATTATGATGTTTTTCGTGTCAACGGCTTTTGCGTTTAAAAGCGGTGCGAGCGCCATAATTGAGCAGGTGGTGTAACAGCCGGGATTGCCGATAATATCGGCATTTTTAATTTCCGAGCGGTGCAGTTCGCACAGTCCGTAAACCGATTTTTTCAAAAGCTTTGGACAGTCGTGCGGTGCGCCGTACCATTTTTCGTAAACTTTTTCGTCGTTATAGCGAAAATCTCCGCTCAAATCAATGATTTTCACACCGGCGTCATACAGCGAAGGGATAACCTCTTTGGACGCGCCGTGCGGAAGCGCGGTGAAAACAACGTCGCATTTTTCCTTGATTTGCGCAATATCGACTTCACTCAAAACAATATCGCAAACGCCTTTTAAATTTGGGTAAACGTCCGAAATTTTTTTGCCCGCATATGTTTTTGACGCCGCAAATGTAATTTCCGCCGTAGGGTGGTTTGAAAGTATGCGCACCGTTTCAATTCCCGCATAACCCGTTGCGCCCAAAACTCCTGCTCTTATCATAATTTTCGCCTTCTTTTTAATATTTTTTAAAAAATGTGAAAATAATTTTCATTTTAATACATTGTTGTTAGTCTATTATCCCACATCTTACCGCAAAAATCAACACATCAGCGCCTTATTTATGCAATATGCACACATAGGTGTGTGTCAAAGTTGTTTTTATGGTTATTTTGTATTTTTATGCAATGTTATGCGCATAAAAATACATTTTTGTATATGCGCTTTTTTGACATTTTTATTGTTTGCGCTGTGATAAAATATCGGTATGGGAGGGCGGTTTATGACAGTTTACATAGATGTTTTGTTTGTGATAAATTTTGTTGTAAATTATGTGCTTTTGCTTATAACGGGCAAAATTATGCGGCGCGAAAAATCGTACATACGGCTTGTTTCGGCGGCAATTATCGGCGCGCTTTACGCGTGTTTTATGTTTTTTCCGCAGATAAAATTTTTGTACGGGTGCGCGTTTAAAATAATCGCCTCGTTTTTGCTGATACTCATTGCATACGGCGCAAAAAACGCGGTGCTGACGGTGAAAACCGCGCTTGTGTTTTATCTTTCGTCGTTTCTGTTCGGCGGTGTCACGCTCGCGCTTTTCTATTTCACCGACGCAGGATTAAAATACGGCGGAGCGCTCAACAACGGCATTTTTTACTTTGAACTGCCGTGGAAAATTTTGTTTTTCTCCTGTCTGGTTGCGTATATAGCGATGAAAACGGGGTTTGCGATATACAAGCGCGACAAAAATCTTTCGTATCGGCGCATAAGAGTGGAAATCTGCCGAAACAGCGCGGATTTAAACGCGCTGGTTGACACGGGAAACTTGCTTATCGACCCGATAACAAATTCTCCCGTGGTGGTTGCCGAGCTTGAGAGCGTAAAAAAACTTTTGCCCGGCGCGCTTATCGAAGTTTTCCGCGAAAAAAAAGAAAACGACCTTGAAACGGTGTCGGAGGCGGTTAAAAACACCGATTTTGAAAGGCGCATACGGATGATACCGTTTACCTCGCTCGGCGCAGAAAACGGCATAATGCTGGGGTTTAAGCCCGACAGTATCACCGTGGGAAAAAGCGTTGTTTCAAACGTCTGCATAGGAATTTGCGCAAGACCGCTTTCAAACGGTCATTCGTACAACGCGCTGATAAGCCCCGAAGCATTGCATATTCCGTCGGCAAACCAAAACAGTTTTAATTTTTAAAACACTTGAAACGGAGGATTTTTAGGTGAAAATTAGAGAAATTTTTTTATACATACTGCGCCTTTTAAGACGCGGAGAAGTGCATTATATCGGCGGTTCGCTCACTTTGCCGCCGCCGCTTTCAAAAGAGGAGGAGGAAAAATACATCGCGCGTCTTGACGAAAACAGCAAGGACGTAAAAAATATTTTAATCGAGCACAATCTGCGCCTTGTTGTGTATATCGCGAAAAAATTCGAGAACACAAACGTCGGCGCGGAGGATTTAATTTCAATCGGCACAATCGGGCTTATTAAGGCGATAAACACGTTTAAGCCCGACAAAAAAATTAAGCTTGCAACCTATGCGTCGCGGTGTATCGAAAACGAAATTCTGATGTATCTTCGCAAAAACAGCAACCGCAAGGTTGAAATTTCAATCGACGAACCGCTTAACGTTGACTGGGACGGCAACGAACTGCTTTTGTCCGATATTCTCGGCACCGACGCGGACGTGGTGTGCCAGAACATTGAAAACGAGGTGGACAAAGAGCTTTTGCTCATTGCGCTCGACAAGCTTTCGCCGCGCGAAAAACGCATAATGGAACTCCGTTTCGGCGTGCGCGGTGCGGCGGCAAAGACGCAGAAAGAGGTTGCAAATATGCTCGGAATTTCGCAGTCGTACATTTCGCGCCTTGAAAAACGCATAATAGTTCGGCTGAAAAAAGAGATTACAAAAATGATATAGGAAAATATTGTGCGTTGCCCGATATGCGCAAAATCTGATATAATTTGAGATATACAAAAACATATCGGGGGTCACATATGAAAAAATTCTTGGCTTTAATCTGTGCGCTTGCACTTTGTATGTCTGCATTTTCGGCGGGCGCGGAGGGGTTTACATCTCTTTCTTATCTTTCGGACACCGACGGTCACTGGGCGGAAAAATACATTGACGAGCTGTTTGATATGGGCATTATGGCAGGTGACAACGGCAATTCGCGCGCCGAGGAAAACATAACGCGCGGTGAATTTTGCGCGCTGATAACCCGTGCGCTTTACGACGTTGATTTATTTGACGGCACGGTGGATTTTCCCGACGTTAAAAAGAAAGATATTTTTTACAAAAACATCGGAATTGCGGTGCAAAACGGCATTATAAAGGGTGACGAACGGGGATATTTTAACGGTGACAAAAATATCACTCGCGAAGAAATTGTCATAATAACTGCGCGTGTGCTTGCCGACAAGGACGCTTACAAAAAGGCGGATTTTAAGGATATTTCGTCAAAATATCTCTATCTTGACGAGCTTGAAAAGGTGTACGGGCTCGGAATAATTTCGGGCGACGAAAACAAAAATTTCAATCCGCAGGGCTTTGCTTTGCGCTCGGAGTGTGCAAAAATGATTTATTTGACAAAAGGAAACCACGGAAAAGTCGACCCTGTGACGAGCGTTTTAAAGTCGGCGGAAAACTACGTTGTCACGGGCAACGGCATAGATACAAGCGGTGCGGAAAGCACGGAAAATGTTTACAAAGATGAGATTGCGTCATACGCGCGTTCGCTCGGTTTTACCGCGGACAGAGCGGTTGAAAACGTTAAAATTTCCGACTATGATGTGAAAAATTCCACCGCATACGCAAAGTTTTCGTATGATATAAGTTTTGATGCGAAATACGGTGACGGGAGCGGAAAAATGCGCGTATACACGGGCGAAACGACCGTGAAAATGATGAGAAAAAACGGTAAATGGACGGTTTATAAAACCGAAGAAAGCCTGAAATTAAAGGAAAAAATCAACCTTACCTGGGAGGTGCTCGGCGGTGTGCCGTCGTATGCGCCAAGCGGTGTGAACGTCGTGTCGCCGACGTGGTACGAAATTATTTCGGACAACAGTTACAAAAATTCCGAAACCGTTTATCAGGATAAGCAAACGACGCTGAAAATCACCGACAAATCGAGCGCACAGTATCTTGATTATGCGCAGAAAAACGGCTATGACGTGTGGATTGCGTACCGAAACAATTTTAATTCGTCCGACACCGCAAAATTTCTAAACAGCGGCAGTGCGAAAAATTCGGCGGTTAGGTTTTTGATTAAAGGTCTTGCGGAAACAAAGGCGGACGGCATTAACATTGATTTTGAAAATATGAGAGACAAATACGCGTTTGCAAACCACGTCCGCGCCGTGTCGCTTGCACTGCGCAGACTCGGACTTGTGACGAGCGTTGATGTTAACAAATACGACAAAACGGGAGGAAACTGGTCGCTGTGTTACGACCGTGACAAGCTGGGCGTGTATGCCGATTACACGGCAATTATGGCATATGACCAGAACGGGAGCTGGAGCAAAACGAGCGGACCCGTTGCAGGGCTTGACTGGGCGGAAGATGTTGTGAAAACCACGCTTAGTGAGGTCAGCGCGGATAAGCTGATTTTGGGTGTGCCGTTTTATGTGCGCATTTGGCAGGAAAAGGACGGCAAGGTTGTGAAATCAAGTGCCGTGTCGATGGATTACGCGAAAAAAACCGCGTCGGAAAACGGCGCAAACGTGCGCTATGACGCGAAAATAGGGCAGAATATTTACACTTGGCCGGACGGAGAATATGACTATAAAATTTATATGGAGGACGAAACGTCGATAAAAAATAAAATTTCGCTTGTCGGAAAATATTCGCTTGCAGGTGTTGCGTCTTGGCGCAGAGGCTTTGAAAGCGCGGATATTTGGCAAGTGATAAAAGAAGGAATTTAATTCAAGAGAATAACGACGACCTATTGTTGATATGATATGATTGTCATAAGGGTCAAGGGCGGAGCATTGCTCCCAAAAGGAGTTTGTATACTTTGGAAAAAATGTAGGGGACGATGCCTGCATCGTCCCGTTAACATCGTCCCGTTATCTCCTCATATTCTCCAACACCGTATACGGAATTTTCAAATTTCCCAAACCCGTGCCTATTTCAATGTGCGGTTTCATTGCACCGTGAAAATCCGTACCGCCCGAAATCTTAAGACCGAGCCGTTTTGCAAGGTCAAGATATTTTTTGTGCATTTCGGGCGTGTATTCGGTGTAAAATCCCTCAATGCCGTCAAGACCTGCATTTTTGAGCGACTTTATAAATTTAAAAAGGTCATCATCGGTGCGTTTCATAAGGTGCAAATGCGCCGCAAACGCCATACCGCCGGCGTTTTTTATAATTTCCACCGCCTCCTCGGCAGTGATTTTCTGATTGGACGAATAACCGCCCTTTCCGCTTGAAAGGTACTTGTCAAACGCTTCTTTCACGCTTTTGACGTATCCTTTGTTCATCATAACGCGCGCAAAATGCGCACGTCCCACCGTACCGCCCCCGGACAGCTTTTCCGCCTCGGCAAGCGATACGTCAAAACCCATTTTTATAAGATTTTGTTCAACTTCCCTGTTGCGCTCGCACCGCACTCTTTTAAGGTCGGCAAGTTCTTTTTGCAGATTTTCGTTGTCAACGTCGATAAAATATCCCAAAATGTGCGTTTCGGTTTTGGATTTCGCCGAAAGTTCAATCCCCGTTACAACCTCGATATTTTCTCTTTTTCCCGTTAAAACCGCCTCTTTCACGCCGTCCGTCGTGTCGTGGTCGGTGAGCGCGATTGCCGAAAGCCCGTGATTTTTTGCGTACATAACAAGCTCGGACGGCGAAAGCGAGCCGTCCGATTTATTTGAATGTGTATGAAGGTCGATAAGTTTTTCCATACTAATTTTCTTCCTTATATTTTTTCATATATTCAGCCGTCGAGCCGTAGTTAAACACCTCAACCGCCTTTGCAAGCTGGTCGTCAATTTCAACCTCGCACTGCTTTAAAACCTCCTCGATTTTAAGCTGGGTGGTGAAATCGAGCACGCCGTAGGGGTAAAGTCCCGTCATCTGCTGAAAATCTTTAACCGCGTAATACATATTTTCGTCAAATTCATCGTTGGGAATTTCAACGAAAAATCCGAGCGCGTCAAGACGCTGTTTAAAGCACAAAACGTCCTCGCCCGTGTCGCCCTGCGACAAAATTCTGTCGTGAACAAGGGGCGCGTAATATTTTCTGTCATACTTCACAACGCGGTTTTTAAGGTAAATGTCGGGCGTAATTCCCACACCGTTTATGTGACGTCCGCCCGCGGTGAGATATTCCGAGTCGGTGAGCCTTACGCCTCCGCCCGAAACAATTCTGCTCACAAGCTGTTTTGTGCCCTTGCCGTACGACTGCTCGCCTATCGCAATGCCGACGTTTGTATCCTGAACCGCACCGGCAAAAGCCTCCGACGCGCTTGCACTGTTGCCGTTTATCAGCGCGATGATGTCGTATTTCGGGTTTTCAAGGTCGGAGTCAAACGAAAAATTCTTTTTCGGGTCTTTGTATTCAAACGAAATAATCGGACCTTTCGGGAAAAGCATATTGCCGATTTTCACAAGTTCGGCAAGCGAACCGCCGGGGTTGTTTCGCAAATCGAAAATCACTTTTGTGATGCCGAGAGTGTCAAAATAGGAAAGCGCCTCGGATATAAAATCGGAGCTGTGTCCCTCAAACGAATACAAAAGTATGTAGCCGATTTTGCCGTCGATAACGTCGTAAAATCCCGATTCGTCGTTCACAAGGTCACGTTTCATACTGAACGTCATATTTTCGCCGTCGCGGATTAAATCGACCGAAACCTCACTGCCCTTCTCGCCGATAATGTGGCTTTTCGCCTCGTTGATGCCCATTCCGACGATATTTACTCCGCCGACGCATACGATAAGATCGTCCTTTTTAATTCCGGCGCCCGACGCAGGCGAATTTTTAATTACGCGCACAACCTTCAAACCGCCGTCAACAGCGGTGACGATAACGCCGATACCGTAATATTCGTTGTTTATGCTCTCAATAAATTTGTTGTATTCCTCGGCGGTGTAATATTCGCTGTGAGGGTCGAGATTTGAAAAAATTCCTTTAAGCGCGTCGTCGAGATATTCGGGGTGTTTTGCCAAAATAACGCGCAGTGCGTTGCGGTAAACGTCCTTTGCCTCAACGTCGTATTTATACGTTTGTTCAAGCATTTTAAGCGTGCGGTCGATAAGCGAGTTTTCAAAGGTGTCAAGGTTAAGTTCGCCGTCGGATTTATCCTCCGCAGTGTTTTCGTCTGTACTTCCGTCGGTGTTTTCGCCCGTGTTTTCGCTCTGTGCGCTCTCGTTTGTCTGCAAATCCTCGGCATAAACAAAGCAGGGAACGCTTGAAAAAATTATGCTTAACACAAGAATTAACGATAAAATTTTGTTTTTTATTTTCATATTTTCACCTTATCCCACATAAATTATATAACATATTTTTTCGCTGCCGTATTGGTCAATCATAGTAAAAAACACGGCTTCGCGGTCTAAAAGAAAGCGGTTTATTTTGTCCTGCGACGAATCGGAATAATTTTCGTAAACCAGAAAGTTTGAAAATGCGTCAAAGCCTGTCAGAACGCCGTTTTCGGCGGCCGGCATAAATTCGCCTTTCTGATATTTTTTAAGGTTTTTGAAAATTATTTTGTGTCCGCTTTTGTCATATAAAAAAACGTCGCCTTTGTAAATTCCGCCCGTTTTAAAGCGGTTTTCGTCATTCTTTTTGATTTTTAAAGCAAAGCAAGTACCGTCTTTTGCAAAGCACAATACACTGCACCCCTGTTCGGGCTTGTCGCCGATGTATAAAATAAGGTCGTTTTCCTTTGTGACAACGTCGTTTCCGTTTGTGAGCGAAATTGTTTTTTCGCTTCCCATCGCGGAAACGTCGCTTATTTTGCCGTTCGTAACGTCATATCCGTGTTTTTTTGCGATTTCCGCGTCAAAAAGCGCAAGCTTTGCGAAAAAATCCTTTTCGGTTTGCTCATCTTTCGGGCGCAAAAGCTTTTTGCCGTCGAGATTTTCGCATTTTTCGTAACTTTCAAGATATGCCGAAACGTATCCGCGGTTTTCTGCACTGCAAAGCGCAAAATCGTAAAAATCACAGAGTTTTTGGCTGTTTTCGCTTTTGAGATTAAAGCTTACCGCGCACAGACGGAAAAAATCTTCGTTTGTCAAAATTTTGTCGTCGTTTCCGCCGTCATCTTGGTCAATTCCGAAAATTTTCACCGCTTTTTCGTATGCCATACCGCGGTCGGGCAGATATTCGCCGTCAAATATGCCGAGTTTTTTCAAAAGCATAAGAATGTCCGCGTTTTCGCCTGCGTCGTACGAAAGGGAAAAGTCAGCCTTTTTGTCGCCGTAAAGCTTTGCGCAGAGCGCGTTTTGCCCGATAAGCAAAAGCACAAGCGCAAGACAAACAAATTTTCTTATTTTCAATTTATTCACCTTTTTAAAATTTACATTTTTTCGGGCGCGTCAATTCCGAGAATGTCCAAAACGTTTTTGATAACCGTTTTAACCGCCGTGATGAGGTAAAGACGCGCAAGCGTTAAGTTTTTGTCCTCGTTTTTAACCCTGCATTTGGGCGCGTTGTAGAACGAATGGAAAAGCGATGCCAAATCGAGTACGTAGCGTGTAATTCTGCTGGGGTCGCTGTTTTCGGCGCAGATGCAGATTTCGTTGGGAAGCATTGCGATTTTCGCCGTCAATTCTTCTTCTTCGGGCTCGGTAAGAACGGTCAAATCCGCATTTTCGTCAAACGAAATGCCGTCCTCTTTTAGTGAATTTATAATGCTTGCAATTCGCGCGTGCGCATACTGAACGTAGAAAACGGGGTTTTCGCTGTTCTGCGCAACCGCCAAATCGAGGTCAAAATCAAGGTGGCTTTCGCTGTGGCGCAGATTAAAGAAAAATCTCGCCGCGTCAACGCCGATTTCTTCGATAAGGTCGGAAAGTGTAATCATCTTTCCCGTGCGCTTGCTCATACGTGCGATTTCGCCGTTTCGCATAAGTCGCACAAGCTGCATAATCACAATTTCAAGTTTGTCGCCGTCAAGGCCGATTGCGTTCATAGCGCCTTTCATACGCGCAACGTGACCGTGATGGTCGGCGCCCCAAACGTTTATCGCCCTGTCAAATTTGCGGATTGCGAATTTGTTTCGGTGATATGCAATATCCACCGCAAAATAGGTGGGAATACCGTTCTGACGGATTAAAACTTCGTCTTTTTCACAGCCGAAATCGGTGGCTTTAAGCCAAAGCGCGCCGTCTTTTTCGTATGTCAAACCGCTCTTTTTGAGCGCGTCCATTGTTTCTTTAACTTCGCCGTCTTTGTGGAGCGTGCTTTCGGGAAACCACACGTCGTACGAAATTTTGTAGTCGAGAAGTCCTTTTTTCAGATTTTCAATATTTATCGGCAAAGCGTAGTCAACAAGCGCTTTTCTGCGTTCCTCGCCGTCCTTTTCAAGAAGTGCATCGCCGTATTTTTCAATATAGTTTTTCGCGTGCTCTTTTATGTCGTCGCCCTGATACCAGTCGGGCGAAAATTCCACAGCGTCATCGCCCCTTAACGCCTGAATATAGCGTGCCTCAAGCGAATAGCCGAATTTTTCAATCTGCGCGCCCGCGTCGTTGATGTAAAATTCCTTTGTAACGTCGTAACCCGCGCATTTTAAAATGTTAGACAAAACGTCGCCGATAACACCTCCGCGCGCGTTGCCCATATGCATAGGACCGGTGGGGTTTGCGCTGACAAATTCGACAACCACTCTTTCGCCGTTTCCCATATCGGTTTTGCCGTAGTCCGCGCCCATTTTATGAGCAAGTTTAAGCGCGTCGTACAGCCAGTCTTTTTTAAGATAAAAGTTGATAAACCCGGGACCTGCGATTTCGCATCGGTCAATGTATGTGTCCTCAATGTCGATGTTATCGAGAATTAACTGCGCCGTTTCGCGCGGATTTTTCTTGACAAGCTTGGTGATTTTCATTGCAATATTGCTTGAGAAGTCGCCGTTTTTCTTGTCTTTGGGAATTTCAATTTCGATAGGCAGAAGATAGCCCTGCTCGTCGAATTTGAAAACCTTTTTATCCTCCAGAACCGCGCACGAATTGCCGATTGCCGAAATTATCTGGTCTTTTATTTTAGCCGTAATGTCCATATTTTTCTCCTTTTAAGCCGTAGATTAAGCTTCTTTTATATTTATCGAAAGTGTGGTTTCGCTTGCAAAAGCGTCGTTGATGTCCATTTTGTAGCCGACGTTAACAACACCGCCGTCGTCGGTGACGTCAACGCCCACCTCGGTGCTTAAAACGCTCACCGAAAAACTGCCGAACTGCGTGTTGTAATAAGACGTCGTTTTGCGGTTGGGGATAAACAAAAGCTGATTGTTCACCGAACCGCTCCTTATAATCGACACCTTTTCGCGCTCGATTTCAACCGTCGTCGTGGTGCCGTCCATACCCGTGACCTCCGACTCGGTATAAACGAGATAATACCGCGCGTTTTCCTTATAAAAAACGCCCTCGGTCACAAGCTCAACATCCTCTTTTTCGTCCTCCGCGTTGCGCTGTTTGCCTTTAATATTTATCAAAACGTTCTTTTTTTCCACTTTCTAATACCTCTCTATGTCTATCTTTTCAATCATTTTTCCGATGTCCTTGTCAAGAAATATATTAGCAACATTCAAAAATCCGTCAACCGAGTCGCTGACAAAAAATTTGTACTGTTCATCTGCCTTCTTTTCGGCAAAACTGTTTTCGTCGCGAAGTTTCTGAGCCGCAAAATCCGCCGTGGATTTGCCTGCGTCGATAAGCGCAACGTTATCGCCCATAACGCGCCTTACCGTATTTTTCAAAAGCGGATAGTGCGTGCAGCCGAGAATAAGCGTGTCAATGTCCATACCGTCAAAGCCCGAAAGATATTCTTTTGCGATAAGATAAGCCGCCTCGGAGTCTGCCATATTGTTCTCTGCAAGCGGAACGAACATAGGGCAGGCGATACTGTGCACAAAAATGTCTTTATCAATTTCGCCGATTGCTTGTTCGTATTTTCCGCTCGCAACCGTACTGCTTGTGCCGATTATGCCTATTTTTTTGTTTTTTGTCGCCTTTGCCGCCGCTTTTGCAGTCGGTTCAACAACGCCGATTATCGGAATGTTAAACATACTTTTGAGCGTTTCTATGGCAACCGAGCTTACCGTTCCGCACGCGATTACAACAAGTTTAATATCGTGCGTTTTCAAAAAATTCATATCGCTGACCGCGTATTTAATGATGGTTTCGTTCGACCTTGTGCCGTACGGCACGCGTCCCGTGTCGCCGAAATACACAATGTTTTCGCCGGGAAGTTTTTTTATAAGCTCTTTTACCGCAGTAAGTCCGCCGACGCCCGAATCAAAGACGCCTATGTATCTGTTATCCATAATTTTACTCCATACCGATTTCTATAAGTCTGTCTAAAATTTCAGCATACGAAAATCCCTCGTGCATAAAAAGCTTGGGGAACATACTTATGCTTGTAAAGCCCGGAAGTGTGTTGATTTCGTTGAGTTTCACCGTGCCGTCGTCCTCGTTCACAAAAAAGTCAACACGCGAATATCCTTTGCCGTCCAGCGCGATAAATGCTCTTTTTGCTGTTTCTTTTATGCGCTTTTCAATGCCGTCTTTAAATTCTGCCGGAATTATAAGCTTGCTTTCAACCTTGTCGGAATATTTCGCTTCGTAGTCGTAAAATTCGTTTGCCGCCTTGATTTCGCCCACGCACGACACTCTCACAACTCCGCGTTTGCCCATAACCGCGCACTCAACCTCTCTGCCTGACAAAAATTCTTCTATGATAATGCGTCTGTCAAATTTAAACGCGTTGTCGATTGCGCTCATAAGCTCATCTCTGTTTTTCGCTTTGCCTATGCCGATTGACGAGCCTGCGTTTGCCGGTTTGACAAACATAGGATAGCCGAGAATTTCCTCCGCGTCCACAACTTTTTTCATAATTTCGTCGCGGTCATAGTCGTTCACCGTCACCCATTTTGCCTGGTCAATGCCCGCGCTTTCGAGCATAATTTTTGTGTATGCCTTATCCATACCGAGGCAGGAGGTGAGCATATCGGGACCTGTATACGGAATGTGCGCAAGTTTAAGCATACCCTGAACCGTGCCGTCCTCGCCGTTTGCGCCGTGAAGTCCCAAAAACGCGCAATCGATTTTAACCTTTTCAAGTTTTCCGTTTCCGTAAACGATAAGCGCTCCGTCCGCACCGCCGAGGTCAACCGAAACGTCTTTAAGGCTGTCGTCATACCACCTGTCACAGATGATGTTTTCAACCTTGCCGGTGTATTCTTTCCACTTTCCGCCGCGCGTTATGCCGACGGTCATAATGTCGTATTTTTCTTTGTCAAGCTCGTTTATAATCGATGCAGCCGAGCGCAGAGAAATCTCATATTCGGTAGACTCTCCGCCGAAGATTACGCAAATTTTCTTTTTCAACATAAAAACCCCTTTATTTATATAGGAAAAATCCTTAATTTATCATATGTAAAACCGATGTAATACGGCAAAAAATATTACACCTTTTTTATTATATCACAAACAAAGTCAAAAGCAAATAGAAAATTACCAAAAAAACAATAAAAATTTTGTCAAATTAGCACTATCAATTTTTTTAAAAGTGTGATATACTTACTTTATCTCACTTTAAGGAGTTATCAAAGTTATGCCGAGCATAAAAATAAACAATAAATCAAACACCTTTCCCGTGCCGTATGCGTTTGCGGATAAATATATGCCCAGCGCAAATGCGGTTTACGTTAAGGTTTACATATATGCGCTCCGTTTATCGTTTGACACGGGCTATGAAATCACAATTGAGAGTATCGCGTCAAAGCTTAACATTCTCGAGAGCGACGTTATAAACGCGTTTGAATACTGGAAACAAGTCGGAATTATGGAGTTCAAAAAAACCAAGCTCGGCTACGAAACAGAATTTTTGTCATGCACCGATACCGAAAACACCGCCGACAAAAAGGCACACGCAACGCCGAAATATGCGGCAAAGGACGTTACGCGCTGTATACAGGAAAACGACGATATGAAAAATATGTATCAGATTGCACAGGGAATTTTAAACCGTCCTTTAAGCACCACCGAAATCACCACGCTTTACAGTATGTACGACTGGCTGGGACTTCCGCGAGAGGTTGTGCTGATGATTTTGGAGCACTGCGCGCAAATCGGCAAAACAAATATGCGATACATCGAAAAGGTTGCCGTTTCGTGGTCGGAAAAGGGCATAGACACGCTCGACAAGGCAAAAGCGCATCTTCGCGCGGCAAAAGAATTTAACCTTGTCAAAACAAAAATTAAAAATATTTTCCAGATAAAAGACCGAAATTTCACCGAAACGGAGTTAAAATATATCTCAAAATGGATAAACGATATGTCGGTTGATATTGATATGATAAAAAAAGCGTACGACGTGACGGTGACCAACACGCAAAAGCTGTCGTATCCGTATATGACCACCGTTTTGCAGTCAATTGTGGACGGCACGTTTGACAAGCCGAAGTCCAAGCAGGCAAAAGGCGGATTTTTGAACTATACCGAGCGCAAAGACCTCGACGAAAACGACCTTAATATGATTAAAAAGCGCCGTGAATACATCGCGAAAGGAGAGGCATAATGGATATTGCAAAAATGCTCAAACAGGAGCTTTCGGAGGAATATTTCGAGAAAAAAGAGCGAAACGAAAACGAATATGAGCGCAAAAAGGAAATTTTGTATGCCGAGCATCCGCGTCTTAAAGAAATTGACACCGATATTTCGCTCACCGCACTGCGCTGTGCGAGGAAAATTATAGACAAAACGCGCACGGCGGAGGACGTTTCAAAAGAAATGCTCGAAACACTCTCGCGCTTAAAAGCCGAGCGCGAGGAGTATATTGCAAAAAACAATATCGACCCGAGCTACATAAACCCGTCTGCCGACTGCAAAATCTGCAATGACACGGGATATGCTGACGGCAAAATGTGCAAATGTATGAAAACGCGCCTTGTTGAAAAGTTATACGAACTTTCGCATATGACCGACGAAAACAAAAAATGCACTTTCAATAAATTTAAGCTTGATTATTACCCCGACCGCGACGAAAACAATCTTGGAATTACGCCTCTTGAAAACATAAAAGAAGTGCTTATGGCGTGCAAAAAATTCTGCGAGAATTTCTCGAAAAACAAGCGCGGAATTTATATTTCGGGAAATGCCGGAGTGGGCAAAACGTACCTTTCGTGCTGTATTGCAAACTACCTTATTTCGCGCGGAAATACGGTGCTTTATCAAAGCGCGTACCGTTTGTTTTCGTTTTTGGAGGACTATAAATTTATGCGCGTTGACCGAAACGCTTTTTCGCAGTTTTACGATTACATCTACAACTGCGATATGCTGATTATAGACGACCTCGGCACCGAGTTTTCCACCACATTTGCAAAGGCGGCATTTTTTGATATAATCAATTCGCGCGCCGACAGCAAAAAGAGCACGGTTATAAGTTCAAACCTTTCTCTTGCCGACCTTGAGAATTTTTATTCTCCGCGCGTAAAGTCGCGTGTTAATTCGTCGTTTCTGCTTCTCTCGATTTTGGGTGAGGATATAAGGGAGAAAATATAAAAAAGAGAGTATAAATACTCTCTTCAGACTGTCGAAAAAGCCCAGAAAAGTCTTGGCTTTTTCGACAGTCTGAGCAAGCCATAAAATGACTTGCTTTTTGCTGGCGGAGAAGTTCAAACTTCTCTCAATATCCTAATCATTCATACACGCAAAATACACGATATGGTTTGATTGTAGTTTCTTATACGGCAATATGAGGAATATGATTTTTTTAATTTTTTATGATATACTTTACCGCATTGTACAAGTAAACAGTATCGGCGGAGGGCAGTAAAACAACCGGGACAAAAAGACCTTTCGGACTTGACTGTTCGGGGTTTGTTACTTGGAGCTTTATCAATTCCGGGTTTAATGCTTCCGGCATAGGACACGGAACGAAAGGACAAATCGCAAAGTGCAGCCGAATATCTTGGGGCAGCTCTCAAGCCGGGGATTTAGCCTTTTACGGTGATTTATCTCATGTCGGAATCGTTGCCGGAAAGGACGCTGACGGAAACATTCTTGTTATCCATTGTTCGAGCGGTAATAATAATGTCGTTATTACAACAAACAGCGGTTTCGGTTTCGCGGCAAGACCGAGGTGCTATTAAAAACAAAAGACAGCGGGGAGCATTTCTATATGCCTTTCGCTGTCTGTATGAAAGAACCACACAACCGAGAATTATTCTCTGCTGTGTGGTTCTGTTATTATTTTTCCCGTGCATACAGTGCCGCAAAATTAAGAAGCTGCTTTTTTGAGGAAACGCCGAGCTTGCTGTAAATATTGCCGTTATGGTATTTAAGTGTACTCTCTTTAACTTCTGCAATCTGTAAAATTTCAGGAACGGTTTTTCCCTCCAGATAGAGGTCAAATATTGTTCTCTCCTTGGGAGTAAGGCTGCGTAAACCCGAACAGAAATGATCATAATCATCCTGTATGATGATATTTTTATGCTCTTTCATCAGACGCTTGTTTTCGGTTCTGATGCGTTCAATCTCGCTTTGCAGACTCTCGTTTTTTTCGGAATGCTCATCGAAGATTTTTTGATATTCGTTATCCTTTCCGGCAAGAAATGCAAAAAGGTCGTCAATTTCCATAATACCGCTTTGACTTTCGTCGGAATATGTCTTTTCGGATTGCTTTATTTTGTCAAGCGATTTTTTTATCGGAAGGATAAATCGTTTTGAAAAATACAGGCTAAGGCTTAAAACAGCAAATCCCAAAATCAGAATTATGAGTATAAGCTGTATGGTGTTTTTCGTTTCCAGCCCGGAATAATCCGCATACGGCATCATAACCGTAATAGAATAAGGTGTGTTTTCGGAATAAAGAGTTGTGTTTCTCGTCATGCCGATATATACGCCGTATTCATTTTTTAAAGCGACAAGCCCCTTTTTCAGCGGCTTGATTTTGAGGGAATCCTTAGGTGCAAGAAAATATCCGTTTTTTGCTCCGCAGCTTAATCCCTCTTTGATATTGATTTCTTCATCGCCCGAGCGGGAGAATATGCAGGTTATGTGCGGAAGCGTGGACGGCTGTGCGTGTGCGGACTTAAAAACGCTTTCGTTTACTTCAAAGCCGCAGATGCCGTAAACGCGGCCGCCGTCGCCTCTGATAGGAAGCGCTACAAGCATAACACGCTCCGATGTTCCGGGAAGCGTTATAATATTACAAATGTGAGTGGCTTTTTCAATCGGCTCGGCGGTATCCGAAAGAACTTCTTCAAAATTCGGGAATACCCCGGTGTCAAATTCCAAATGCCATTTACGGTGAGGCATAATGCCTTTGTTTATTGCAGCCTTCACATTTCCCCTGTAAAGAAGCATTGTTTCCTTGTCCGTTGTTCCGAACAGATCTTGATTAAGGTACACGCCTGCTTTTGAACCGCTTTCGCCGGTTTGAGATGCGTTAATCAGAATAAAAGCGCCGGAACAGCTTGCCTTTAAAAGCTCGTTCTTCAATAAATCAATATAGCGTTCCTCAAGAGCGTTGATATGCAAAGAAGAATTCTGAACGACGCCAAAATCTGTATTTTCCGAATTAAGATATTGCTCGGTAAGCTGTGCGGCTTTTTCGGAAAGCTGTGCGCCGCGCAAGGTAATATCATTGTAGTAAGACGTCATTTCACGGTCGAAAAACTCAATCTGAAGGCTTAATATATCCGATATTTTATCCTCGATTGTCGAAAAACGTCCGAACAGGAAAAGAAAAGCCGCAAATATAAGCAATAAAACGATAGCCAGGATAAACATATATCCAAACAGCTTTTTTTGCATAGATTGTCTTTTGTTTCTTACCGATATTTGCATAACAATCCCCCGTTTATTTTTCGCAGAGCTTTTGCCAAAGTCCCTCGGCAAGGGCTTCGGGCGGCGTGTTGCTTAATATAAATTGTTTCTGTTCGTTTCTTAAATAATCGTAAAATGCGTAAACTCTGCTGTAATATGCGGGACTTTGCTGTTCCGATAAAACCTCCGAGCTTTCCTTAACTTTTTTTAGGACTGCATAGAGTTTTTCATAATCGGCTGTCTTGAAACGGCAGTCGTCTATTTTGTCAAACGCACCGTTTGTAACCGGCATATAACCTGTTTGACATACGAACTCAAGATTTCTCTCCGGCTCTGTAAGCCATTTGGCAAAAATCACTGTAGCCTCTGCTTTTTGACTTGATGTTTTATATGAGCAAAGACCGACTCCGGCTTGCGTGATATACGGCTTTTTTCCGTTTTCTGCGGGCAGAGGCAGTATCTCAAGGTTCATCGGCTCACTCGTTCCGTCCTCATATGTCACGGTATCATTATAGTAAAGAATTGCGGCGGACGAGCCTATGCCGGCTACAACCTCGCCTGTCATCACCTGTGTGTTTGAATAGAGATTTGAAAGCATAATATGCCCTTTTGCAAGCGAATCTGCAAATTTCATGAAGGTTTGCTTAAAAATCACGTTTGACGGGTCATAGAATCCGTTGTCGGCAAAAATATTTCCTGCGCCGCTTTCCGCAGCCGCAAGCTCAATGGCTCGCAGCGGATAATCAAGAGCGCAGAACGGTTTTCCGCCCGACCAGTCATAATATTTCGCGGCAGCATCGAAAAACCCGTCCCAGGTGGACAGCGCTTCATATGTAACGCCCGTATCGGCTGAAAAGCGTTCAAACTGACCGCCGGCGATAAACAAAAGATGGGTGGATTTGGACACCGGGAACACGGACAGCTTTCCGTCTGCCGTGCCGTCCTCCAAAAACTCCGGAACGTATGCCGAAAGCTCTTTTTCGGAAAAATATTCGTTCCAGTCAAGTAAACAATCCGTTCCAAGCTCCAGCGCGTTGCTTTTGTGCGCAAAGAAAAGGTCGGGCATTTCGGCGGAACCGGGAATCTTATTATGTGCGTCAAGCAGTTTTTCGCCTATTTTGGAGGCATTCGACATTGCCGTGACATTGATAATAATGCCTTTTTCTATGCCAACTGTCTCGTTAAATTCGTCAATAAGCCGATTCATCGGCGAATCCGCTTGTTCTCCGTAAACGTGCCACATTGTAAGCGTAACGGGTTTGTTTTTATCAAGCTCCGATTTTTTGCAGCCGGAAAGGCAGCATATTGATATGCTGAAAATGAGTAAAAGCAAAAATAATTTTCTTGCTGATTTCATATTTAGATTCCTCCGTGATATGATTTGATGATTTTTTCCGTTTCTCCTGTTTTATGCCGGTAAGTTGCCGACAGATGTAATCAATCCTATACTTTTTCCCCTACTTTTTCAAAAAAACTTAAATTATTTTGAAATTCATCCTATACTTTTGGCAAAAAGTATGGGGACAAAAAGATATTTCTATGTATAATGAAAACATGTAAAAACAACAATTTGCAGCACCGGAAAGAATTATCTTCAAAAAAAGATAAAGGGGCGACCTTTTACGTATGTGTTTCAACCTATTATAAAGTAATCGCAGTTTCTTAAATAAAAAGACGGGTTCTTTTTTAGCAGACATATCCAGCACGAGTATATCACATTTTTGGCAATTAGTCAACGGCTTGCGGATAATTTTCGTAGGTTTGTGCAAAAGAAACGGGTTTATAAGTTTTCAGAGAGGAGGCGAGGCGTATGATAAATGAGAAGCATAAAACGGCTGCATACAAAATTATTCCGTCACAGGGCGGAAACCGTTACAGCTTTTTCTGCGAATTGTCGGGGATGCTTGTTTGCACAAGCGGAACATATTATGCGGATAATCCGGAAAAAGAGCTTTTTACCGCTTGGGAATCGGAGGGCAAAAATAATTTTAATGTTTGTCACCGATGCGGAAGATGGGTTGATTCCGTTGTGTATAATCCGGATGTGCTGATGTGCGTGGACTGTGCTCCTCTCGAGGAGGAGGCGAAATACTGCAAGCACTGCGGAGCAAGAGCGAAAAACGGCGACATAGTTTGCTCCGTATGCGAAAAAAAGTTGTTATACGGAGGTGCCGGTGAAAATGGCGAAATATAATAATCCGTCAAGAAAAGAAGTTTTGAAGCATTTCGGTTTCGGTACGGAAAATATGAAAAGGCTTAAAATCTGTCAGTGCTGCGGCAACGCACAGGCCGCAAAAAACAAGCTTTGCGAGTTTTGTCATACAAAGCTGCGCGATGAAACGCTTTTTGATATTTACAAAGCAAAGCACCGCTGCTGCGAAAAATGCGGGAACGTGCTTCCGGATGACGCGGAGTACTGTCCCTTGTGCGGGGCGAAACAAAATAATGAAAGAGAGTCAATATAAAGATGTTAAAATTCCGGAGGATGTAACGCTTGATGCGGGCGGCAAAATATTTCTTTGGGAAAATCTTAAAACGCTGAGACCGCTTTGCGATGCGTTTACGATAAACAAATAATTTAATTGTAATATCCATTTTTAAAATGTGGATATAGATAAAAAATTTTAAGGAGGTTCATTATGAAAGGAAGAAAGTTTTTGAAGGTCACGGGTATTCTGATGATTATCGGAGGAGCATTTGGTATCATCGGAGGGATTGTTGCAATGATCGGAGCAGGAGCTTTGGCGGCGGTTCTTGAAACGAGTGCCGGCGGGCTTATGCTTGCAAGTGCGCTGATTCTGGCAAGTGCAGTATTTCAGCTGATTGCCGGAATTATGGGTGTAAAAAACTGCGATAAACCCGAAAAGGCTCAAAGCTGCATAGTTATTGGCGTAATTGTGGCAATTTTAAGCGTAGCGGGAAACGTTATTTCAAACGTGCTTGGCAGTGATTTTAACATTATTAACTACGTTGCCGGTCTGATTATTCCGGTTCTGTACATAATTGGTGCGGTAAAAAATAAAGAGCCGGCATAAGTAAAATATCCGAATGCTCCCGCCGTCCTGTTTTTGGCAGCGGGAGCATATGTGCCAAAATTCAAGAGGTGATTTTTATTAAAAAATATATTGCTTTTTTAACGGTTTTATTTCTTTTTATTTTCGGTAATATACTTTGCGTCAATGCCGGCGCAGATATTGCGGTTGGAATAACGATAAACGGGGAAGTTATCGAAACGGAGGTTTCACCCTTTGTGGAAAACGGACGTACGCTCGTTCCGGTGAGAGCCGTTTCGGAGCATTTAAAGTACAGCGTTGAGTGGTTTGCGGAGGAACAAAGAGTCGATATTGATTCGCCATCCGATAAGCTTACGCTTTACATAGGCAGCGCAGACTATTATAAAAACGGTGAAAAAAGAACCATGGACGTTCCTGCGGTAATTAAAGACGAAAGAACCTTTGTTCCCCTGCGGCTGGTTGCCGAGGAAATGGGATGTGAGGTTAAATGGGACGAAGAAAATAATATTGCAAATGTAATAAAATATAACATTGCGGAGGCAAAGACGCCTCATGATATTATACTTAATGCGGCAAGCTATACAAAAATCATTCTTAAGGAGCAGGAATATGATTTATCGGAGCTTGACGCGATAAATATTGATAATCCCAATGTTTTTGCAGACGATACCTTTGAAGGATACGAATATATAATAAAAGACGTATCCAATCTTGTTATAGAAGCACCGGAGGGAATAAGCGCTTCTGTTGTAACTCAGGCTCCCTACGCAAACGTACTAAGCTTTAAGGGATGCAGCGGTATTGTGCTTAAAAATATCACGGCAGGACATAAGGTTGAGAAGGGCTATTGTACCGGCGGCGTAATAATGCTTGACGGTTGCCGGGATATAAATATTGATAAATGCGGCCTGTACGGCTGCGGAACGTACGGAATAACTGCGACAGACTCTGCTGAAATAACTGTGGAAAACACGGAAATATATGAGTGCACATACGGGCTTGTTGAGTTAAACGGCTGTGACGGAATTAAGTTTAACGGCTGCACATTCAGAGATTCCGGGATGTTTTCAATGTTTGTACTGGACGGCTGCAGCGGTGTAAGCGTAACAAACTCGGAAATTAAAAATAACAACAGTTCGGAGAATTCGTATTTTATAAGCGCTTACGATTGTTCGGATATTGAATTTTCCGGCTGTGAATTTTCAAATAATTCTTATTATAATTTCTGCAGCGGCGATGCTGTAAAATTTATCGGATGCAAATTATGATAAGCATATTAAGGGAGTGAAACGATGGAAACAGTACAAAGCTATAAGTGTCCTTGCTGCGGTGCTTCGCTGATTTTCCAAAACGAGTCGCTGCACTGCGATTCCTGCGGAAATGATTTTGAGCTTGACGCTATGCGGCAAATTGAGGATGTCGGATCGCAAATGCAGGGAGAGTCAAAATATGACTGGGAGCATTACGAACCGAGAAACTATGAAACAGACGGGGAAATTGAACTTGCAAGCTATACCTGTCCTTCCTGCGGTGCGGAGATAACCGGTGACGATACAATGGGGTCGACCATCTGCCCTTACTGCGGTGATGCGGCGGTAATCAAGGGACAGTTTGAGGGAACACTGCGCCCTGATTATATTATTCCGTTTAAAACAGAAAAAAAGGCGGCAATAGAGGCGTTTGAGGCAGATTTCAAAAATGCGCCGTTTCTGCCGGACGAATTTAAGGTTAAGAAGAAAATTGAAGAAATGACGGGTGTTTACGTGCCATTCTGGATGTTCGATTGCGATTGCAACGCAGCAATAACTTACGGGGCACAAAGAACCACAAGCTGGAGTGATTCCAATTACAATTATACCAAAACAGATTATTACAGACTTTTCAGAAGCGGCAGTGTGGGTTTTGCCAACATTCCTGTTGACGGCTCAAAAAAGGCGGATGACGCATATATGGAGGCGGTAGAACCTTTTTGTTATGATGATGCAGTGGAGTTTAACGGCGCATATCTTTCGGGGTATATGGCGGATAAATATGATGTTTCGGCAGAGGAAAGCATAGAGCGAGCTAACGAACGTGTAAAAAATTCAACGGTTTCGGTATTTAAGGAGACGACGAGCGGTTACGCTGCGGTGATTCCCGAAAGTACAAAAATCAGCTTTTCAGGCGGTAAAATAAGGTATTCCCTTCTCCCGGTTTGGATGCTTAACATCAAATATATGAACAATACCTATAAGTTTGCTGTCAACGGACAGACCGGTAAGGTTGTCGGTGAATATCCTATTGATAACGGAAAAAAATGGAGATACTTTGCGAAAATTGCAGGCTTTGCTTATATAGCAGCTGCAGTTATAGCATATTTCTTGCTGCATTAGGAGGGAGCCAAATGAAAAGATTTGTTACAATTATGATTGTCCTTCTCTGCTTTGTATCGTCAATTACCGTATATGCGGATTTTATCAATCCAACGATTACGGATTCGGTCGGATACCTAACAGAGGAACAAAATAAAGAGCTGTCGGCAAGGCTTGATAAAATTCGTGAACAATATAATTTTGACATCGTATTTGTTTCAGAGGATAGATTATCTGCCTATGACGCACAAGCGGCGGCAGACGACATTTACGATTATAATGGCTACGGTTACGGTGAAAATTATGACGGAATACTTTTTTATATAGCAGATTCCGAAAGAGAATATCATTTTTCAGTCTGCGGCAGCGGTGAAACGATATTTAACGAAAACGGTCTTAAGTATCTTGAAAAAAAGATTGTGCCGTATTTAAAGGAAGATAACTATTATGCTGCAGTCAAATCATACGCCGATCATACGGAAGAACTTTTGGAGATGGCAGCAGATGGCAAGCCGTTCAACAAAACTCAGCACAGCACGAAGTATATCCTGTGTGTGGTTGCCGGGGCGCTTCTTCTTCCCCTTATTCTTGCGTATTTTATGATGCACAAAAAGCTCTGCGCAATGAAAACGGCGGTCAAAGAGGACAATGCCGCAAATTATATGAAGCCGAACAGTATGAATCTTGACTTTTCAAGGGATATATTCCTTTACAGCACCGTGACAAAAACGGAAAAACCGAAATCAGATTCCGGCAGCCATACATCATCTTCCGGAAGAAGCCACGGCGGAAGGGGCGGAAGTTTTTAAAAACAAAATTTAAGGAGGAAAGAATTATGGGAATAGGTGATTTTTTTAAGAACATTTTCGGTAAAAAAATTTGTGCATTATGCGGCAAGGAATGCGGCATGATGCATCGCACAAAAATCAAGAACAAGGAATTTTTATGTGACGATTGCGGAAATTTATGTTCCAAATACATTCGCTTAAGCGAACTCACATTAGATGAAATCAAGGGACATATAGAATATATGAAACGGCAGAACAGACTTTTTGAGGAGGTCTATTCCAAAGAAGGAAAGAAAGACACATACCCTTCGTCGCTCAAGGAAATGGGCATTGAATTTTGCGATGACTTGGGAATGTTTCGGATTAAACACAGAAGCAACACAGGAAGAGGTAAAATGAACGAGCTTTTCCGCTACGATCAGGTGGCAAGCTATGAGGAATACATAGATGAAACACCGGCAACCGAGCCGGGAAAAAATCCTGAATTTAAGGAATGCGGATTAAAAATCAAGCTTTTGGGCGGAAATATGAGCAAGGTTAATACAGACAACAAAAAAGGTCTTCGTCCTCATCCGTATATTAAGCATGAAATTAAAGTTTGTTTCAGCAAAAAAGACCGTTCGGATTTGCAGTATGCACACAATGCAAAATGCAAGTTTGATTATATTTTCGGCGTTCATGATGATGAAAGAGGCTTGTTCGGCTTTGGCAGAAGCAAGGCGGAAAAAAGAGAGGATGCTGCAGCGATTGGAATGGCGGCGGCATTCGGAACGGCTTTTAAGGCTGCAACAAAAGGCGAGGAAGCCGTAACGGAGGCGGACAAAGAAAAACTGAAGGAAGGCATAAATGCTATGAATGACGCAGCGACCGGCGGCATGGCGGTTTACACAAGACGTGCGGACGATGTGGAAGCCAAAATAAAGTAACGGGAGGTGCAAAACGTGAAAAAACTATCGTTATTGCTTGCAGCACTGCTGATCTTAAGCAGCACTGTTGTCAGTGCGGAATGGGAAACATTCAAATCGGCAGACGGTATGTATGAATACACAAAGGATGGAGTAATTACCGCTTATTACGGTGATGAATTTGCCTTTTTCCCGGCAGAAATAGACGGAACAATAATCAATGAAATCGGTGTTATGGCTTGTTTTGACTTAGGACTTGAAGCCATATCCGTTGCCGAAGGAATTGAATTGATAAACACAAATGCATTTGAAGGCTGCAATACCGAAAGTGCATATATTCCGTCAAGTGTGAAAAATATCGGTGAGCGCGCTTTTGCCAACTGCGCAAATCTTAATGAGGTTACATTGAATTCAGAGGAAATAACGTTTGATTTTGATGTGTTTGTCGGAACCGGATTTATACAGTTTTATATCCCGTGCACGGCAGATGAGCATGTGATGTACGAAAAAATATCCGATGCAAAGGGTGACGGGAATTTTAGTTTTTCACTTATGCATACTGCGCTTGTTGAGAGTATGACGGAAAAGGATATTTTCGGTGAAAACATGATATACTGCGAGGACTGCGGCTTTAAAGGAAGCAAATATCTGGAGGATACCTCTCTGCCGTTTGCGGACATATCGCCGGACGCATGGTACTATTCTTATGTGCAGACTGCGTACAGCTTCGGCATCATAAACGGGAAAAACAAAAGGGAATTTGACCCGAATGCAGGGCTTACCTGCGCGGAGGCAGCCAAAATTGCCGCGGTAATTCACAATAAAAGCCAATACGAAAGAGAGGAAGTTGAATTCCAAATGACCGGTGAAAACTGGTATGATGTTTATGTGGATTATTGCTATGACAATGCAATACTTGAAGATTATATTATCTTCGATTGGGAGGAAAACGCAACGCGTGCACAGATGGCATATCTGTTTTCGCGGTGCGACACCAATCCGTATTATATAAACGATGTTCCGATAACCGATATCCCCGACGTTTATGACACAACGCCCTTCGCATATGAAATTTTGGATCTTTATAATAAAGGGGTCGCAGTGGGAAGCAATGAATACATGGCGTTCTATCCGGATTCACAGGTAAAACGCAGTGAAGCGGCGGCTCTTATTTCGAGAATTCTTTGCTACGATATGCGTATTGAATTGCCGAAAGGGTGATTAAGGTGAGGCTGATGAAAGCAATTGCGATATTTACGGTTATTGCCGGTCTTTTCGGATGCAGGGCTCCCGGAGAAAAACCTTTTATACTGGACGGACCGGGCATGGTGTATGTTGACAGTGAGCATCGTACAGAATACGCAAATACTCTTCCGTTCGATGAAATCGAGGACTATCCCTATTGGGCGGTCGCATATCTTGGAGAGGGAGAAACCGGCAAAAATACGGCAAATGAATATATAGAAAAGCTTTTTTCAAAGCTTTCCGAGGAAAAACGCCTGGCAATAAGCCATTATGATTACGGCGGAGAAAAATGGTATCTTGTTATTCCGCGGTACGGAGAGGAAAACGAGCTGATTCAAAACGGCGACAAGAAAAATATGCAAAAAGCAGATGACGGCACACCGTATATAATAAACTGCGGCGGCGATGTTGAAATTTATATCGTCATACGCGGCGGACACAAAATCACGCTTGATACGGACGAAAACGACAGGCTGATATGTACCCCTGATATATGGGATATAACAGACTATAAAGAATAAAAATTTTGAGAGGAGAATATAATTATGGGACTTTTAAAGGCGGGCGCAGGCGCTCTTGGCGGTGTTTTGGCTGACCAGTGGAGAGAATTTTTCTACTGCGAAAGTTTAGATGCCGACACACTTGTGGCAAAAGGTGAAAAACGAGTGGGAAAAAGAAGCTCCAACAAAAAGGGAGACGACAACATTATTTCGAACGGTTCTGTCATTTCGGTAAACGAAGGGCAGAGCATGATTATTGTGGAATCCGGAAAGATTGTTGAATTCTGCGCAGAAGCCGGAGAATTTGTCTACGATAATTCCACAGAGCCGAGTATTTTCTGCGGCAGCTTAGGCGAAAGCATTAAGCAAAGCTTTCAGCAGGTCGGAAAGCGTTTTACTTTCGGCGGCGAACCGGGCAAGGATCAGAGGGTTTATTATTTCAACACAAAGGAAATTACCGGCAATAAATTCGGCACCTCCTCTCCCGTTCCGTTCAGGGTAACGATAGATGAGTCCATGAACTATAAGCTGTCGGTGGATTTAAGGTGTAACGGTGTGTATTCCTATAAAATAGCCGATCCTGTTATGTTTTATACAAACGTAAGCGGTAATGTGGAATATGTATACAGCCGTTCGGAAATTGACGAAATGTTAAAGAGCGAGCTTCTGGACGCTCTGAGACCGGCATTTGCGCAAATTTCGGCAATGAAAATAATGTATTCGGAAATACCGGCACATACAAAAGAGGTTACGAAGGCGCTTGCCGAGGAACTTAAAGCCGAGTGGAAGGAAAAACGCGGAATCGAGCTTTTCGCCGTAAGCATTAACGGTGTATCCATCCCCGAGGACCAGAGAAAGAAGATTACCGAGTGGGAGGAAAACGTTATGACAACCAATCCGAATATTGCGGCGGCGCGCATTGTCGGCGGGCAGACAGACGCTATGAGAACGGCAGCGGCAAACGAAGGCGGAATGGGTGCAATGGGCGGCTTTTTCGGAATGAATATGGCGCAGAACGCAGGCGGTATGAATGCAGGCAATCTTTTTGCGATGGGTCAGCAGCAACAGCAGTCTCAGCAGCAGGCACAGCAGCCTCAAGCGGCAGGCTGGAGCTGTGAATGCGGTCAGACGGGCAATACCGGGAAATTCTGTATGAATTGCGGAAAACCGCAGCCGGTATCGGACGGCTGGACGTGTTCGTGCGGCACGGTAAACAAGGGCAAATTCTGCCAAAACTGCGGGAATCCGAAACCTGCGGGCGCACCGACCTATAAATGCGATAAATGCGGCTGGGAGCCTGAAGATCCCAAAAATCCGCCGAAATTCTGTCCGGAATGCGGTGACATATTTGATGATAATGATAAACAATAAAATAATGGGAGGAATTTTATATTATGAAAAAAATATTAGCGTTCATTTTAGCAGTAGGAATGGTATTTTCGCTCGTTGCGTGCGGCGGTGAAAATACCGGAAAAGAAACCGAAACAAAGCAGGAAACCAAAAAGATTGACTACGCAAATATGACAGAGGACGATCTGATAAAAGAGTTTATTAAAGATGAGCAGAATATAACCTTGGATGAATTTATAGACCTTGTTTCTACATATTCATATGCAACAATCAACAATAAGCTTGAGCTTGATGAAAATATAACAGACAAAGCAATAAAAAAGCTTAAAGAGAATAAAGCAAAGCTGCCGGCGGCAAAGGAATTTGTTGAGCCTCTTTTAAAAAGTGACGCACCGCAGGTAAGAGGCTATGCTTTTTCAAACATCGCCACATTTTTCGGGGCAAGTGATTCGCATAAAGCGTCGGCAAAGGAGATTCTGAAAACCGAAAAAGAGCCTTATGTTATTAAATGTGCGGTAAAAGCTCTTGGAAATGAAGGCGGTAAGGATGCAGAAATCGGCAAATTCCTGCTTGATGCGGCAAAGAATGAAAACGCAGTTGTAAGAAGGCAGGCGGCGGTTGCTCTCGGAAGCACATGGAACAAGACTCTTAACGGAGCGGTTGATGCAGAGATTGAGCTGATGAAGGATCCGGATAAAGAGGTTCGGAAAGCAGCGTATGAGTATTCCGGTCTTCTCGGTGATGACAGGGTGGTTGCGCCTATCTCGGAAATGCTGAAAAACGAGGCTGACGCAGACCTTCATTCAAGCGGTGTAAGAGGTCTTGTTTGGCTGTGGTATGATTATCCGTCGCACGAAAACACAAGCGAGGCGGCATACAGAGCCACGATAGACTACTTTAAAACCACACCGGGCAGCGACAAAGTTCCCGCATGGGCAGCTGTGACAAGCTTTACAAACAAATCCGAGAAGAACTATGACGCATGGAAGGAAAAAGCAACATATTTCAATACGGATGAGCTTTATGAAGTTATGCTCGGACTTGTAAAAAACGAAAATTTAGGACGTATGACGCGCGGATATGCCTGCAAACCCGTTGCGGTGCATTGCACAAAAGAGCAGTTTGAAGCGTTTGGCGACGTTGTAAACGCTCTTACCGATAAGAATGCGAAATTTATACAGGACGAGTATCAAAATCAGGCAAAAAAGCTTGAATAGCTGCAGAACGGAGGAATGACTATGAAAAAAATAATCGGCGTTATACTGATTATAGGAGGCATTTTCTTTGCTTTGCTTGCTGTAAAAGCTCTTGTGTCAGCACCGCAGTCCTACGAGAAAATCAGAGCTGCGGCAACGATTAAGGACGGCAAGCTTACTCCCGAAAACGAAGGGAAGCTTGTGGTTGTTTCGGGAACTCTTAAACCTGCCGAACAGCTTCAGGATCCCATAACGGGTGTTAAGCTCCCGGGGGTAACGGCGAAAAGAACCGTTTGGACTTATGAACGGGATACCAACAGCGATGATGAACAGGTGTGGGACTGGAAGCCGGAGAATACCGACTACAGCGAGAAGGCAAATTTCGGAATCAATGCCGAGATACTTACATCAACCATGCTTGCCGCGCCTACTTTGCTCGGTGAGTTTAAGTTGGAGAGCAAGCTGCTCAATCCTCTTATAAGAAACACGGAATTTACGCAATATGACAAGGAGAGCCTTAAAGACGGCTGGAATGTACTTTCGGGCGGAAAAGAAAGCCGCTACTGCGTTTCAAAAGAACATTGGCTGCCGAAAAAATCGACAGGTATGTACTCAACGACTGGATACGGAGCCCAAAAAATATCCTACGGCATCGTTTCACCCGACGATCCGCTTGAATATACGATTATCGGCGTACAAAAAGGCGATACCCTGATAAAAAGCGAAGATGTCGATTCGGTTACAACCGTTAAGGGAATTATGACAGCGGAAGAATTTGCCGAGGAGAACAAAAAAGGCGTGCGCGGCGGCTCGATTTTCGGCATAATAACAGGTATACTGCTTGCAATAATCGGTGTTGGAATGATGGCATTCCGGAGGCAGTGAAAATGAAGACGAATACAAAATTATTCTCCGGCGGCGGAACATATATTTCAAAAGTGGCAATCGCAAGGCTTACATTAAAAAAACACATACAAATGATTATAGGCGGATTCTTCACAGCGGTTTTTCTGTTTGGAATTATTTCGGGGGTTACGGGGTATAACGAAAAACTTCGTGATAACTTGATTACCAATATAGTCATGCTTGTTCCGTCCGCACTGCTCTTGTTAAACGGCATTAAAAACGGCACAATGGCGGCGCGTGCATATCGCTACAACTCAATCTTTATGTGCGATATTGACGGCACGGTGACAATCAATGAGCTTGCAAAGCAATCTGGAAAACCGCCGTTTAAAGTGCTTTCCGAGCTTGAGAAGCTTTTCGGAAAAGGGGTATTCTGTGACTGCACTCTGCAAAAGCAAGGCATGCCCTGTGTTATGCTTTCGGGCAGAGAAAACAGTAAAACAAGCTTTGTTAACGTTGTATGCGAAAAATGCAACGGCACAACTAGGATCCGCGCCGGAAGCTCCGGTAAATGTGAGTATTGCGGAAACGCAATTTCAAGCCGGAATATCGGATAAATGCAAAATCCAAAAGAAAGGAGATGCTAAGTTATATCGAAAGATATTAACGCAGACAAAGAAATCTGAAGTTCGGATTATACTGTTATGTAATCCGATACATTCCGGCAAATTTTGCGGAGGAATGTAAAATATAACATCAAAAGGAGGATATAAATGTGAAAAAGACAAGACAATTTTTTTCTGTTTTACTGACACTGGCAATGCTGCTTTCCCTCGTGCCCACCATGGGCGTGACGGCGAGTGCGGCGGGAACAGAGATAGAAGCAGTTTCATTTACCTATACCGGATATGCGGAGGGAAAAAATGTTGCGGATGCGGTTGTCACCTGCAAAACGGCGGGTGTAGATTTCACGTATAAGTGGCAATACTCAGACTCCGGCGGAAGTTATTCTGACGCAACAAAGCTTTCTGCACAGTTCATTTCGGGGATTAAATACACTCTGTGGATATACTTCAAGGCACAGGACGGGTTGGCACTGGCAGAGCTGAATGAAACAGATGTCACCTTGGGAGGCAATAACCCGGGGGTTGTGTATACTAACTATACGATAGACGAAGTGAAATATTCTTACGGCGTTCCGTTTTCTATGAGTCCTCTCGGCGGCGTTACAAAATATATCGTTGGCTTCTATACGCAGGGCGGAAAAATCGGAGATGAAAGTTATCGCGTGGAACTTATTACCGGTACGGACGGCAAGTTGACCGCGGAACAGGTGCCGACGCCGACAAAAGAGCACTACACCTTTGACGGATGGTATACAGCAGAAAGCGGCGGCACTTTGTTGAGTCTGGACACAGTTTATACAGATTCAAGTAGCAAATATTACGCGCGCTGGACGGAGAACCCCGCCCTGACCGGCACAGCCACGATCACCGGTACGGCTAAGTTCGGTCAGACCCTGACAGCATCTCTTGAAAGCGGCAATAATACCGGCACGCTGTCCTATCAGTGGAAGCGTGATGGCTCCGACATCTCCGGCGCAATGAACAGCACCTACACGCTGGTTAAGGCCGACATCGGCTCGACCATCACCGTGGAGATTTCCAGCAGCGAGGAAACCGGCACACTTACCAGCGCCGCAACCGCTGCGGTTAAAAAGGCTGACAGTCCCGGTGCTCCTACCGGTTTGAACGGAGTGAATCCCACCACTTTGGGCGGCTCCGACGGTAAGATAACCGGTACAACCACAGCTATGGAGTACAGCACCGACTCTAACTTTGCCAGCCCCGCAGGTACTGTATGCTCCGGCACCGAGATCACCGGACTTACCGCAGGCACCTACTATGTCCGCATAGCGGAAACTGATACACACTTTGCAGGTGCAACCGCTACGGTCACCGTCCCGGCAGACGATGTGCCCCTGACTTATACGGCAACAGTCACACCGGACGGTAAAACTTTTGCTGCACGGACCGTAGGCTACGGCGAGCAGACCGCAGAGACCTTTACGATCACCAATACCGGCACCGGTGCTCTTGCTTCTCTGGATGTGACCCTGACCGGAGCCAATGCCGACAGCTTCACGCTGGATAAGACGGGTTTTAATACGAATCTGGCAACATCCGGCACCACAACTTTCACCATCAAGCCCAACACAGGCTTGGCCGCAGGCACTTACACCGCAACAGTTCGTGTAACAGCCACCAATTTGACCACGATTGATAAGACAATCAGCTTTACTGTTAATTCGTCCGGCGGCGGTGGCGGCGGTGGCGGCGGCGGTGGCGGCGGCGGAACAACACGCTACACAGTTAAGTTTGAAACAAACGGCGGAAACGCAATTACATCATCTTCCGTAACAAAAAATAGTGTTGTTAAAGAGCCGACTGCTCCTGCAAAAGAAGGTTTTACCTTTGACGGCTGGTACACAGATGAAAAATTGACTGCAAAATATGATTTTGCAAGCAAGGTTACAAAGGACTTTACGCTTTATGCAAAGTGGAACGAAAACGAAAAGCCTGTTGATCCGGTTGACCCACCAAAACCGACAGAATGGGAAAATCCGTTTACAGACATTCACAAAAACGACTGGTTTTATGATTCGGTGAAATACGCATACGAAAACGGTCTGATGAAAGGCGTATCAAATACGGAATTTGCACCCCAAAGCGATATTACAAGGGCAATGTTTGTTACAATTCTTTACAGAATGGAAAATGAGCCGCAGACAGCTGCAGCCGCCTTTATTGACATAGAAAGCGGAAGCTATTATGAAAAGGCTGTTGCGTGGGCAAGCAATAACGGTATAATCTTCGGAATTTCCGAAAATCAATTTGCTCCGAATGATAATATAACCAGAGAGCAGATGGTAGTGATGATCTATCGCTATGCAACATTCAAGGGATATGATATAACGACAAGCGGCAGCACAGCCTATATGGACAACAGCGACATTTCAGACTATGCGAAGGACGCTGTAACATGGGCGGCGGAAAAGTCCATTATGACAGGTAATACGGATGGGAGCTTTGCACCAAAGGCCAATACGACAAGAGCGCAGGCAGCCGCGGTATTTATGCGTGTGCTGGAAAACCTAAAATAAAACAAAGCTTAATATTAAAACCGTTCTCTTAAAATGAGGACAAACGACAGCACAGCAGGCCGCCCGGTATAGAGGCAAAACGCCTTTATTGCCGGGCGGCTTTTTTTG
>ERZ824480.161-NODE-161-length-108555-cov-10.616866_pt1 | contig 108555 bp, 103 predicted proteins | sample MGYA00519861_ERZ824480 | MGnify/ENA primary metagenome ERZ824480 (study PRJEB31778, sample SAMEA3449152) | human gut metagenome | biome: human gut; feature: human-associated habitat; material: faeces | place: United Kingdom | collected 2010/2012 ... | reverse complement strand
CTCCCTGCCTGATGGTCATGAATTAACAATTTCGCAACCGTCCGAAATATTATAATTTATAAGACAGCATAAAACGGCAGGCATGGACTGTCTATTAAATCGTATTTTTGCCATAATAGACACAAGGTGTCTGATATTCGATTTAAGGTACATTTTTATGCGACTTTTTGGTTACGCACGGGTCTCAACCAGTCAGCAGTCCCTAGATATTCAAATTAGAGCACTTAAGAACGCGGGGGTAAAAGCCAACCGTATTTTTACGGACAAGGCATCGGGAAGTTCAGCTGCCAGGGAAGGACTTGAGCTGTTGCGCATGAAGGTGGAAGATGGAGATGTCATTCTGGTGAAGAAGCTAGACCGTCTTGGTCGTGACACTGCCGATATGATTCAACTAATAAAAGAATTCGATGCCTTGGGTGTGGCAGTCCGATTCATTGATGATGGGATCAGTACCGATGGAGAAATGGGGAAGATGATCGTCACAATTCTATCAGCAGTGGCACAAGCAGAACGTACTCGCATCTTTGAACGAACAAATGAAGGAAGAATTGAGGCCAAGTCTAAAGGAATTAAATTTGGCAGAAAACGGAAAATAGACAGGAATAAAATAAAATTTATGCATGATAAAGGAACTGGAGCAACTGAAATAGCTAAGCATATGGGTATTGCGCGTTCAACCGTATATAAAATTATCAATTCAGAACGTTCACCAATCAATGATTGATTATCTTACAACTGACAAGGTGGAATTGTGAGAACATTTGTTATAATTTGGACGATAGCTTTCATTGCGGTAATTGCTGTAATGTGTACAGTGGATCTTTCATCATATGTACCTTCAATTTACACCGTATTTAATAAAAACAAACCTTTAGTAACTGGTATTATATATATACTACTAATATCTATTTTTATATGGCTAATTGTAGCGTTATATCTTTTAAAAAAATACTCATTTAAAGTAGAGAAATTAAGTTTAGGCGGCGTTAATGTTCTGTTCAATGAAAGTGGTACGTTATATCGCAAAAGTATAAAAAATCATCTGGATTCAAAAAGAGCTATCTTTAAGTTGAAGAAAAATGTGGACGCATTCGATGAAGTTATCTCATCATATTATCAGACATATCAATTTATTAGAGATGAAATGAAACTATTGAATCCAAAAAAAGACAATGAGTTATATAATATTAGCAATGATATGTTAATGGTGTTAAATAAATTTTTAACTAAAAATCAAAATAATTATAAAAGATGGTATAAATATATATCAGATAAGGATGAAGTTATTGATGTTATAACTAATACACCATTAAAAGTTCACCTGACGCCTATAAATAAAATACAAAAGCAATACTATAACTACAGTAAAATATGTAACGATTTTAAAGTAGTAAATGATTTTTTCACATCACGGGTTCAACAAACATTTAACGTGAACACCACCAAATGGGATTGGTAACAAGTAAAGGGGAGTATCATACTCCCCTTTACTGTTTCTGCTAGCCATTACGCATTCTCATTGGGGTAGAAAAAACGTATTCGCACTTATCTTTATCTTGATATGTTAACTCAATCATTTTTCTAAGGTTTTCTGGGTTATTGTGTATCTGATCCCAGTTGACTATTGATATATATGACTTTTCACTCATCAAGTTATCGATAACTCTTTCAGGCATATATGGATATATTTCTTTATATGTTGTTCTGTCGTTGATTGTTATCCACTCGGTTATATTAGGATGAAATTCATTTTTTTCATTTTCACCATGACTGGCTCTAATGTTGTTTGTCCCTGTTGAAGGAAGATTTATAATAAAAATACCTGATTTGCCGTTTCTGGGACTATCCCTCATGGATGAATATAATTCCCAATCAACATGCTTTCTATTTTTAGTCTCAGTCCCAACGAGTAAAATAAGAACGGATGTATCACGTAAATATTCATCCCTTATTATTTCTCTGATCTTTTGAGGTTCTTCTTCTTCATCAATGTCACCAAGTGATACCGAGCGATTCACAAAAATATCAAAAACATCATTCATTTTTTCAAGTTCGTTTTTGTACCATTGGTCATTAGCATGGTGGTAACTGATGAAAACTTTGTGCTTGGTCACGCTTTTTCCTCATTTATTCTCTGGTTTACGGATTTTACATCTTCATCCATACCGAGTAAAAGTCTTATAATTTATTTTTTCACACTAAGAGATACTCTCAACCACTGGATACAGTATAATCAGGAAGTGGCTACATTCTTCCAATTCAAATGAAGAGAGCAGACTTACATGCAATTCATCCATAATGATCTTGGTCAAAGAAAAAGAGGGGAGATTGTTGAAATCACCCTTACCAGTGGTGCAAATGTTAGACTAATGGATAGTTCTAACTTCAGTAGTTATAAGAATGGCCGACGACATTCCTACATTGGTGGGTTAGCAAAGCGCTCCCCCATAAGGTTACAGATCCCTTCATCAGGCCATTGGCATATTGCTGTAGATATGCAGGGATTAAGGGGGAGTACCAGGGCTTCTGTTCGCGTTCTTCCAGGGGTTCTTCCTGAAATTCAGGATAGGCCGTTAAGCGAAGTTCCTAGTCTGGTAAGAGATAACAGACCACCGTCAACAGCACAGAGCAACGAGATACATGACGTATTTATTTCGCATGCCTCAGAGGATAAAGATGATTTTGTTCGCTCTCTGGCAAACTCATTAATCAGTCACGGCCTTAATGTATGGTATGACGAAATGACGTTAAGAATTGGTGACAGCCTGAGACAAAAAATAGACAAAGGTTTAGCAAACAGTCGTGTTGGGTTAGTAGTTTTGTCTCCGGCGTTTATAAGCAAAGGTTGGACAAATTATGAACTTGATGGAATCGTCACTCGTGCTATTTCTGGTGAGCAAATATTGCTTCCCATATGGCATAATATTACAAAACAAGAAGTTGTCGATTTTAGTCCATCATTAGCAGACAAAGTTGCTCGTAGTACTGCAACTCATACAATCGATGAAATTGCTCATGAGATAGCCGAGCTACTGCATTCTCGTGGTTAATGTTTATCGAAATTCAAATAGCAAAACAAAAGGATCAATCAGCGATCCTTTTTTTATTTTTATGAATATCAATAAATTACATTCTTAACGTACGTTTTCGTTCCATTGGCCTTCAAACCCCTAAACAGGCTAATCCAACCCGCCGTATGAATGGCATCAGCATGAGGATGGTTGCGTTTTTTAGCCATGTTATAGGGAATATCGTGAATGGCGATGATTCCGTAAAACAGAACCAGAAAGACGAAGATCAGCACGCCCAGTGCGAAATAATTTAGAAACATACCTGCCTCGAATTCACGCTAATTAGAGTTTTTTTATGCCGGCAGCCGCATGCACCCAGGCTGATGTTTTGAACATAACTGCAGTTTGGGGTTTTCGCCATACCACAAAATAAATATTTTTTCTGGTGAGAAGTTGCTTTCTTTTGCAATAAAAATATCGGGGGGTAGAACCTGCTGTAGATCACATCCGAGCAAATGCAGATGAAAATACTTTGCGATCTGCATCACAAAGATTCAACAAACAGCAAAGGATAAAATGTGAATCAGTTCACATTTACCCCCCATTTTTGGCGAATTCTGATCCAGTGATGTTTTTTTGTACCGATATTTTGTGATTAAGATCACATTAACTAACGCCATACACCCTATATTTACGTGACGAATATCACATAAAAGGTCGTCGACTGGACAGTTGAACGATTCAGTGCCAGATTTCGCAGTATCTACAGGGTCCGGCTACCTCCTGCCGCTACATTAACAAACCTCGGGCTTTCAGCCTGCGCGATAGCAAACATAAGAAGGGGTGTTTTTATGTCATCCGATATTAAGATCAAGGTGCAAAGCTTTGGTCGATTCCTCAGCAACATGGTGATGCCAAATATCGGCGCGTTTATCGCGTGGGGTATTATCACCGCATTATTCATTCCGACAGGGTGGTTGCCGAACGAAACGCTGGCGAAGCTTGTCGGTCCTATGATCACCTATCTGCTGCCGCTGCTGATCGGTTATACCGGTGGTAAGCTGGTTGGCGGCGAACGTGGCGGCGTGGTTGGTGCTATCACCACCATGGGCGTTATCGTCGGTGCAGATATGCCAATGTTCCTCGGCGCGATGATCGCAGGTCCGCTGGGCGGCTGGGCTATCAAACATTTCGACAACTGGGTAGACGGTAAGATCAAGTCCGGTTTTGAGATGCTGGTGAATAACTTCTCCGCAGGCATCATCGGGATGATCCTCGCCATTCTGGCATTCCTTGGCATTGGCCCATTGGTTGAAGCACTGTCCAAAATCCTGGCGGCAGGCGTTAACTTCATGGTTGTCCATGACATGCTGCCGCTGGCGTCTATCTTCGTTGAACCGGCGAAAATCCTGTTCCTCAACAACGCCATCAACCACGGTATTTTCTCACCGCTGGGAATTCAGCAGTCCCATGAGATGGGCAAATCCATCTTCTTCCTGATTGAAGCTAACCCGGGTCCGGGTATGGGTGTTCTGCTGGCATACATGTTCTTCGGTCGCGGCAGCGCTAAGCAGTCTGCGGGCGGCGCGGCAATCATCCACTTCCTGGGTGGTATCCACGAAATTTACTTCCCGTACGTGCTGATGAACCCACGTCTGATCCTGGCCGTTATCCTCGGCGGTATGACTGGCGTATTTACCCTGACTATCCTGAACGGCGGTCTGGTTTCTCCGGCCTCTCCGGGTTCTATCCTGGCCGTGCTGGCCATGACGCCGAAGGGCGCTTACTTCGCTAACATCGCTGCTATCTGTGCTGCTATGGCAGTCTCCTTTGTGGTTTCAGCCATTCTGCTGAAAACCAGCAAAGTGAAAGAAGATGATGACATTGATGCCGCAACCCGTCGTATGCACGACATGAAAGCGGAATCCAAAGGCGCATCTCCGCTGGCGGCTGGCGACGTGACCAACGACCTGAGCCATGTGCGTAAAATCATTGTTGCCTGCGATGCCGGTATGGGTTCCAGCGCCATGGGTGCGGGCGTACTGCGTAAGAAAGTGCAGGATGCAGGTCTGTCTCAGATTTCCGTCACTAACAGCGCGATTAACAATCTGCCGCCGGATGTGGATCTGGTCATTACCCACCGTGACCTGACCGAACGCGCGATGCGCCAGGTGCCTCAGGCACAGCACATTTCGCTGACCAACTTCCTCGACAGTGGCCTGTACTCCAACCTGACCGAACGTCTGGTCGCTGCACAGCGCCACAACGTGAACGAAGAGAAAGTCCGCGATCACCTGAAAGACAGCTTTGAAGAGGGTGATACTCACCTGTTCAAACTAGGTGCGGAGAATATCTTCCTCGGTCGTAAAGCCACTAATAAAGAGGAAGCAATTCGCTTTGCTGGTGAGCAACTGGTGAAAGGCGGTTACGTTGAGCCAGAATACGTCGAGGCGATGCTGGACCGCGAAAAACTGACTCCGACTTACCTCGGCGAGTCCATTGCAGTACCGCACGGAACGGTTGAAGCCAAAGACCGTGTGCTGAAAACCGGTGTGGTGTTCTGCCAGTACCCGGAAGGCGTTCGCTTCGGTGAAGAAGAAGACGATATTGCCCGCCTGGTGATTGGTATCGCAGCACGTAACAACGAGCACATCCAGGTGATTACCAGCCTGACCAACGCGCTGGATGACGAATCCGTGATCGAACGTCTGGCCCATACCACCAGCGTGGATGAAGTTCTGGAGCTGCTGGCGGGTAAAAAAGCTTAACGGTTAAGTATCTCCAAAATAGTTCGAGCTGCAGGAAGGCGGCAACGCAGTGAATCCCCAGGAGCGTACATAAGTACGTGACTGGGGTGAGCGAGGAGAGCCAACGCATCTGCAGTTCGAAATATGAAGGCGATATCCTCTCCCTTGTGGAGAGGGTTAGGTTGAGGGAAAAGCCTCACCCCAGCCCTCTTGGGTAAAAACATTGATGAAGGTTAATACTATGAAAGCATTACATTTTGGCGCAGGTAATATCGGTCGTGGCTTTATCGGCAAACTGCTGGCGGACGCGGGGATACAGCTGACGTTCGCGGATGTAAATCAGGTCGTACTCGATGCCCTGAATGCCCGTCATAGCTATCAGGTTCATGTCGTAGGTGAAAACGAACAGGTTGATACCGTCTCCGGCGTCAACGCCGTGAGCAGCATCGGCGATGATGTCGTCGACCTGATTGCCCATGTAGATTTAGTCACTACCGCCGTCGGTCCAGTCGTGCTTGAGCGTATCGCTCCGGCCATCGCCAAAGGGCTGGTTAAACGCAAGGCACAGGGCATAGCTACTCCGCTGAATATCATCGCCTGTGAAAACATGGTGCGCGGAACGACCCAGTTGAAAGGCCATGTAATGAACGCGCTGGCAGATGAAGACAAAGCCTGGGTTGAAGAACATGTTGGCTTCGTCGATTCCGCCGTGGACCGCATTGTTCCGCCTTCGGCTTCAGCAACCAATGACCCGCTGGAAGTTACCGTAGAAACCTTCAGTGAGTGGATTGTCGACAAAACACAGTTCAAAGGTGAACTACCAAATATTCCAGGAATGGAATTAACTGATAACCTAATGGCATTTGTCGAACGTAAACTCTTCACGCTGAACACCGGGCATGCTATAACCGCGTACCTCGGAAAATTGACCGGTCATCAGACCATCCGTGACGCGATTCTCGACGAGAAAATCCGCGCAGTGGTAAAAGGTGCGATGGAAGAGAGCGGCGCGGTACTGATCAAACGCTATGGTTTTGATGCAGCAAAACATGCGGCATACATTCAGAAAATCCTCGGTCGCTTTGAAAACCCGTATCTGAAAGATGACGTTGAGCGCGTGGGTCGTCAGCCGCTGCGTAAGCTGAGTGCGGGAGATCGCCTGATTAAACCGCTGCTGGGTACGCTGGAGTATGGTTTGCCGCATGCGAATCTGGTTATCGGTATTGCGGCAGCGATGCACTATCGCAGCGAAGAAGATCCGCAGGCACAGGAACTGGCCGCGCTGATTGACGAAAAAGGTCCACAGGCCGCGCTGGCGCAAGTTTCCGGGCTGGATGCCAACAGCGATGTCGTGCTTGAGGCTGTTAACGCGTATAACGCAAAGAAATGATGCAGGACCTGGCGCAGGATATCCTGCGCCTGAATAATAGATTGTCAGATATGCAGGCAATAATGGAACAAACGCAGGCCTTTGAAAATCGTGTGCTTGAGCGTCTGAATGCTGGCAAAACCGTACGCAGCTTCCTCATCACCGCCGTAGAACTGCTCACCGAGGCGGTGAATATTCTTGTGCTTCAGGTATTTCGCAAAGACGACTATGCGGTGAAATATGCTGTAGAACCACTGCTTGACGGCGACGGTCCGCTGGGCGATCTTTCCGTTCGCCTGAAGCTCATCTACGGTCTGGGCGTGCTCAGCCGACCGGAGTATGAAGACGCCGAGCTTCTGATGGCGCTGCGGGAAGAGTTAAACCATGACGGCAATGAATATGCGTTCACCGACGACGAAATTCTTGGTCCGTTTGGCGAACTCCACTGCGTGACGGCACTCCCGCCGCCACCGCAGTTTGATACCTCAGACTCAGGTCTGCACGCGATGCAGATCCAGCGCTACCAGCAGATGGTGCGCTCCACGATGGTACTTTCCCTGACCGAGCTGATTTCTAAAATCAGCTTAAAAAAAGCCTTTCAAAAATAAGACGATGCTTGCTTATTTCTCTTCCTGCTGCGGTCGATAAAGCTGCCGATAGTACGCCAGACGTTGCAGATACAACTGCGCATTCTCCTGCGGTATTTCAGAAGGGACAACGTTGCGTGGCGGTGTTTTATTCAGATACTCGCGAAAAGCCTGGCTTGAAGCCATAAAATCGACCGTCTTATCAATTAGAGCCGAAACGTTCTCACCTATTTTCGCCATAATCTTCCCTCCTCCATGTATTAACCGCGCTCAGCCTGCGCGGTTGATCATTTAAGTTTAGGATCGGTTTGGCAAATACATTAAGGAAAACGTGCTTCACTATGAACCCGCCAAAAAAATGCGCCATGGTCGATCTTATCGCTTAAAATTCCTTATTAATCAAAATAGTAATATTTTCATTAGCTGAATAATACTTGCAACATTTGATTATTTATCTTCGATTAGTTGTGAATAATCCCGCTCTGCGCGCATACTATAGGATATTCATCCTATTTTTATCAGAAGCTATCCTATGAAAGAAGTCGAAAAAAACGAAATTAAACGCCTGAGCGATCGTCTGGACGCTATCCGCCACCAGCAGGCTGACCTGTCTCTGGTTGAAGCCGCCGACAAATATGCCGAGCTAGAGCAAGAGAAAGAAACTCTGGAAAACGAGATTGCACGTCTGCGTGAAGTCCATGGTCAGAAGCTGAGCAAAGAAGCGCAAAAGCTGACGAAACTCCCTTTCCGTCGTACCATCACCAAAAAAGAACAGGCCGACATGGGCAAGCTGAAGAAGAGCGTGCGCGGCCTGATTGTCGTTCACCCGATGACCGAGCTTGGCCGTGAAATGGGCCTGAAAGAGATGACGGGCTTCGCGAAGAGCGAGTTCTGATCTCCCACCGGGCAACATCCGCTTGCCCGGTCCTTCACTTCCCCCTCGCAATTGGCCCTACCAATTTTAGCCAGATCATACCAGCACCTCACATTTCATTAAAATGTGCGTACAATACCGTTGCCAATAAGTAACATTTGATTAACCATTCATTGTCATTACCCCTACACAACAATATTGGCAGGGCCACTTTTACACATAATGTGACGAAGATTTGAGCAAAGACTCATTCCATTATGTCGGCGGCCCCCAGGAGACCTGCAATGAATCTCTGGCAACAGAACTACGACCCGGCCGGTAACATCTGGCTTTCTAGTCTGATCGCATCGCTCCCCATCCTGTTCTTTTTCTTCGCCCTGATTAAGCTCAAGCTGAAAGGCTACGTTGCGGCGTCATGGACGGTGGTGATCGCTTTGTCGGTCGCCTTGCTGTTTTACAAAATGCCGGTCGATCACGCTCTGGCATCCGTAGTGTACGGTTTCTTCTACGGTCTGTGGCCAATTGCCTGGATCATTATCGCTGCGGTATTCGTCTATAAAATCTCGGTGAAGACTGGGCAGTTCGACATTATCCGCTCCTCGATACTCTCGATTACCCCAGACCAGCGTCTGCAAATGCTGATTGTCGGTTTCTCCTTTGGGGCATTCCTCGAAGGGGCGGCAGGCTTCGGTGCTCCGGTAGCGATTACCGCCGCGCTGCTGGTTGGCCTTGGCTTTAACCCGCTGTATGCGGCAGGTTTGTGCTTAATCGTAAACACCGCTCCAGTCGCTTTTGGGGCAATGGGCATTCCGATTCTGGTTGCCGGTCAGGTTACCGGGCTGGACAGCTTCGAGATTGGCCAGATGGTGGGCCGTCAACTGCCGTTCCTGACCATTATCGTGCTGTTCTGGATTATGGCGATTATGGATGGCTGGCGTGGCGTGAAAGAAACCTGGCCTGCGGTGATGGTCGCTGGCGGCTCGTTTGCTATCGCGCAGTATCTCAGCTCTAACTTTATCGGACCGGAACTGCCGGACATCATCTCTTCTCTGGTTTCCCTGGTCTGTCTGACGCTGTTCCTGAAGCGCTGGCAGCCGGTACGCATCTTCCGCTTTGGTGATATGGGCGCTTCGCAGGTCGATATGGATCTGTCGCGCACCCGCTACACCGCCGGGCAAATCATCCGCGCCTGGTCGCCGTTCCTGTTCCTGACAGCTACCGTCACGCTGTGGAGCATACCGCCGTTTAAAGCGCTGTTTGCTCCAGGCGGCGCGATGTACCACTGGGTGGTCAATATTCCGGTTCCGTTCCTCGACAAGCTGGTTGCCCGTATGCCGCCGGTCGTACACGAAGCCACAGCCTACGCGGCGGTGTACAAATTTGACTGGTTCTCCGCGACCGGTACCGCAATACTGTTTGCCGCCCTGCTGTCCATCGTCTGGCTGAAGATGAAGCCGTCTGCTGCGCTTCAGACCTTTGGTAGCACGCTGAAAGATCTGGCGCTACCTATTTACTCCATCGGGATGGTGCTGGCATTCGCCTTTATCTCTAACTACTCCGGGCTTTCATCCACCCTGGCATTGGCCCTGGCGCACACCGGCAGCGCATTTACCTTCTTCTCGCCGTTCCTTGGCTGGCTGGGGGTATTCCTGACTGGATCCGACACCTCATCAAACGCACTGTTTGCCGCCCTACAGGCCACGGCCGCTCAGCAAATCGGTGTTTCGGATGTATTAATGGTGGCTGCAAATACCACCGGCGGCGTGACCGGAAAAATGATCTCTCCGCAATCTATCGCTATCGCCTGTGCGGCAGTGGGATTAGTGGGAAAAGAGTCTGACCTGTTCCGCTTTACCGTGAAGCACAGTCTGATTTTCACCTGCATGGTGGGTGTGATTACCACACTGCAGGCCTATGTCTTAACCTGGATGATTCCATGATAGTGATGCCCAGACGCCTGTCAGACGAAGTCGCATCTCGTGTGCGGGCGCTGATTGAAGAACAACAGCTGGAAGCGGGCATGAAGTTGCCCGCTGAGCGTCAGTTGGCCGTACAGCTCGGCGTATCGCGCAACTCGCTGCGCGAGGCGTTAGCAAAGCTGGTGAGTGAAGGCGTACTGATTAGCCGTCGTGGCGGTGGGACGTTTATCCGCTGGCAGCATGAGGCATGGTCTGAACAAAACATCGTTCAGCCGCTGAAAACCCTGCTGGCCGACGATCCTGATTACAGTTTCGATATTCTGGAAGCCCGCCACGCCATCGAAGCCAGCACCGCCTGGCACGCAGCTATGCGTGCCACTGCTGCCGACAAAGAGAAGATCAGGCTCTGTTTCGAGGCCACACAAAGCGAAGATCCAGATCTCGCCTCGCAGGCAGACGTTCGCTTTCATCTCGCCATTGCAGAGGCCTCACACAACGTGGTGCTGTTACAGACCATGCGCGGTTTCTTCGACGTATTGCAGTCTTCGGTGAAACAGAGCCGCCAGCGTATGTACCTCGTGCCGCCCGTATTTTCACAGCTGACGGCACAGCATCAGGCCGTACTGGATGCGATTGTTTCCGGAGATGCCGACGGCGCGCGTAAAGCGATGATGGCGCACCTCAGTTTTGTCCACACCACGATTAAACGATTTGATGAAGATCAGGCCCGCCAGGCGCGAATCACCCGCCTGCCCGGTGATCCTGGTGAGAATAGCAGGGAGAACAACACATGATTATTTCAGCAGCCAGCGACTATCGCGCCGCAGCCCAGCGCATCCTACCCCCCTTCTTGTTCCACTATATTGACGGTGGGGCGTATGCAGAGCACACTTTGCGCCGTAACGTGGCAGACCTGTCGGAGGTGGCCCTTCGCCAGCGCGTGCTGAAGAATATGTCCGACCTGAGCCTGGAGACAAAGCTGTTCAACGAAACGCTCTCCATGCCGGTGGCCCTTGCACCTGTCGGTCTGTGCGGCATGTATGCGCGTCGGGGCGAAGTTCAGGCCGCCGCCGCCGCTGATGCCAAAGGCATTCCGTTTACGCTTTCCACAGTATCCGTATGCCCGATTGAAGAAGTCGCCCCGACTATCAAGCGTCCGATGTGGTTTCAGCTGTATGTTCTGCGCGATCGCGGCTTTATGCGTAACGCCCTGGAACGAGCCAAAGCGGCAGGTTGCTCCACGCTAGTTTTTACCGTCGATATGCCAACACCTGGCGCACGCTACCGTGACGCCCATTCCGGGATGAGCGGCCCAAATGCCGCACTGCGCCGCTACTGGCAGGCAGTCACCCATCCACAATGGGCATGGGACGTTGGCCTGAACGGTCGCCCGCATGATTTAGGCAATATCTCGACCTATCTTGGCAAACCCACCGGCCTTGAGGATTACATCGGTTGGCTGGCGAATAACTTCGATCCGTCAATTTCCTGGAAAGACCTCGAGTGGATCCGCGAATTTTGGGATGGTCCGATGGTGATCAAAGGGATCCTCGATCCTGAAGATGCTCGCGACGCCGTACGCTTCGGCGCTGATGGCATCGTTGTCTCTAACCACGGTGGTCGCCAGTTAGACGGCGTGCTGTCTTCAGCTCGCGCGTTACCCGCTATTGCCGATGCGGTAAAAGGCGATATCACCATTCTGGCAGACAGTGGGATCCGCAACGGTCTGGACGTCGTACGCATGATTGCGCTGGGCGCGGATAGTGTTCTGCTGGGACGTGCTTATCTGTACGCGCTGGCAACCCACGGTCAGGCTGGGGTAGCGAATCTGCTGAATCTGATCGAGAAAGAGATGAAGGTGGCAATGACCCTGACCGGTGCAAAATCGATTAGCGACATCAGTCATGATTCGCTGGTACAAGAACTTGGAAAAAGCCTGCCTGCTGCGCTGGCACCTCTGGTTCAGGGTAGCGCGGCGTAACAATATCCCCATAAAACCCACTTTCTGCATGGTCGGTCAATTCTCAGCCCGACCATTTTTCATCCAAAAATAACGACTAGTTAACATTTATAACCAATATATTTGACAATTTTTTATCCACCTGTCAGATGTATATACAAGCTAATACAAGGGCGAAATATACAGATAACAACCATCATAACGGGCGAGGGTAACATGGCTTATTCCGGAAAAGTGAATATCCAGCAGGCGATAGATGACAGTCCTTTTTCGCGCTTCCACTGGGTCATTATTGTCCTGGGTTTTCTGGTCCTGGCCATCGACGGCTTCGATACGGCGGCGATGGGCTATATTGCGCCCACGCTCTCAGCCGACTGGGGCATCAAGAAGCAGGACCTTGGACCGGTGTTAAGCGCCGCGCTATTGGGCCTGTCATTTGGTGCACTGCTGGCCGGGCCGATTTCCGATCGTATGGGCCGTAAACGCGTGCTGGTCTTTTCCTGTCTGTTTTTTGGCCTCGCCAGTCTGGGAACTGCCTATGCCCAGACGCTGAATATGCTCACATTTTGGCGCTTTCTCACCGGGCTGGGTCTTGGCGCGGCAATGCCCAATGCCATCACCCTGGTGTCAGAATTTGCACCAAAACGCTGTCGTTCAATGGCGATTAACACCATGTACTGCGGCTTTCCGTTAGGGGCTGCAGGCGGCGGGGTGATCTCCTCCTGGCTTATCCCTAACTACGGCTGGCACAGCGTCCTGCTTGCCGGTGCGATCGCCCCGCTGGCCCTCACCGTATTGTTGGTGCTGTTCCTGCCGGAGTCGGTGAAGTATCTGGTTCACCGCGGTAAAGGGGTTGCACAGGTTAAACGCATTGCTCAACGCTTTATGTCGGGAAGTCTGGAACAGGTTACCCAGTTTTATCTGGATGAAGACCGCGTCACAGTCAAAAAAGGCAGCGTGGCACAGCTATTCAGTATGCCCTGGCTGCCGGGCACGCTGATGCTCTGGATGACCTACTTTATGGGATTGGTTATCTATTACGTGCTGTTGAGCTGGATGCCAACGCTGATGCTGGGAATGGGCTATCCGCTGGCTGAATCCGCCTGGCTGACATCGCTATTTACCTTCGGCGGTACTGCGGGGATCCTGCTGGCCGGTTGGTTAATGGACCGTTGGGAAGCGCATAAAGTGGTGTCACTCGGCTTTATTCTGACGATGCTGTTTGCCCTCGCTCTCGGGTTTGAACATAACCATATCATCTTGTTCGGCGCACTGATCTTCCTGATGGGGATTACCATGAACGGCGCGCAGTCCGGGCTGCAGACGCTGGCCGCCACGTTTTATCCGACCCACTGTCGCGCGACGGGCATTGCCTGGATGCAGGGCGTGGGTCGCTTCGGTGGCGTAGCCGGAACGATGATGAGCGCCCAGTTGCTTTCCCTGCAATGGCAGGCAGACAGTATATTAATGTTCCTCAGCCTTCCGGCGCTGGTTGCGGCTGCCGCAACGATTTACAAACTGCAACGCTATAAACCGCACGCGCTGACCGTCGCATAGTACCCGCGCTTTCTGCTATTCTGCCCCCCGTTATCAAGGGGGCAGTATGCTTAACATCGTTTTATTTGAACCAGAAATCCCGCCAAATACCGGCAATATTATCCGTCTTTGCGCCAACACCGGCTTTCGTCTGCATATTATTGAGCCAATGGGCTTTACCTGGGACGACAAGCGCCTGCGTCGCGCGGGGCTGGATTACCACGAGTTTACCGCCGTGCTGCGCCACCCTGATTACGCCAGCTTCGTCGCCGCAGAAAATCCGCAACGTCTGTTTGCCCTGACCACCAAAGGTACGCCAGCGCATAGCGCGGTAAGCTATCAGGATGGGGATTATCTGATGTTTGGCCCGGAAACTCGCGGTCTGCCACCCAGCATCCTCGACGCGCTGCCAGCCGAACAAAAAATTCGAATTCCGATGATGCCGGGCAGTCGCAGCATGAACCTGTCAAATGCGGTGTCGGTGGTGGTGTATGAGGCCTGGCGCCAGTTAGGTTATCCCGGCGCGGTATTGCGTAGTTGATTTGTGTCGGATGGCGGCTGACGCCTTATCCGACCTACGAGATTTGTAGGCCCGGTAAGCACTGCGCCGCCGGGCATAGCTCGAAATCAGATGCCATCACCGTATTCGAAAGTATGATGAATCCCGTTGAAATGCTGATCCATATCCATAGACGGTTTATCGCTGTCAGGCTTACCGACGATGCGTGCAGGTACGCCTGCCGCAGTGGTATGCGGGGGTACCGGTTGTAAAACCACGGAACCTGCGCCAATCTTCGCGCCGCGCCCGACTTCAATGTTGCCGAGAATTTTTGCTCCCGCGCCAATCATTACACCTTCACGAATTTTCGGATGACGATCGCCGCCGGCTTTACCGGTCCCGCCGAGAGTGACGGATTGCAGAATAGAGACATCATTTTCAATCACTGCCGTTTCACCGACCACAATGCCGGTTGCGTGATCGAGCATAATCCCACGGCCGATTTTTGCCGCCGGATGAATGTCTACCTGGAAGGTAACGGACACCTGATTTTGCAGGAAGATCGCCAGCGCCTGACGCCCCTGATGCCACAGCCAGTGACCGATACGGTAGGCCTGAAGCGCATGAAAACCCTTCAGGTACAGAAGTGGGGTGGAATATTTATCGACAGCCGGGTCACGCGTACGTACCGCCTGAATATCACAGGCCGCTGAGGCAATCATTTCAGGATCGGCGGCATAGGCCTCTTCCACGACTTCGCGAATCGCAATGGCGGGCATGATTGGAGAAGCGAGTTTATTCGCCAGCATATAGCTTAGCGCACTGCCGAGATTTTCATGTTTGAGCAGCGTTGCGTGGTAAAAACTGGCCAACATTGGCTCACATTCCGCCAGTGCCCGGGCTTCCGCTTTAATGTTTTTCCAGACGATATCCAGTTCTTCACACGGCATTGCGTACTCCAGAAGGTAGCAAAACGACCGACCCGTTCTTCGCGGGTCGGGTCGTTAGATTGAAACGGTTCCTTACGGCTAGTGGCTGCTTCGCTCGTCCTTGCGCGCACGACCTAATAACGTCAATGCTGCCTCGCGCGCGTTTTTTCCGCAATACAATACTTGATAAATTTCCTCGGTTATTGGCATCTCGACACCAAAACGGTGCGCCAATTCACGAACTTCTTTCGTATTGCGGTAGCCTTCAACCACCTGACCAATCTTGTCCTGCGCGCCCTGCACGTCCATACCCTGGCCGAGCATCATGCCAAAACGACGGTTACGCGACTGGTTGTCGGTACAAGTCAGCACCAGATCGCCTAAACCCGCCATCCCCATAAAGGTGGCAGGATCGGCACCCAGCGCCGCGCCAAGGCGAGACATTTCGGTCAGTCCACGGGTGATCAATGCGGTACGCGCATTCGCGCCAAAACCGATGCCGTCAGACATCCCCGCACCAATCGCAATGACGTTTTTCACCGCGCCGCCAAGCTGCACGCCAATGAAATCCGGGTTGCTGTAAACGCGAAAGCTTTTGCCGCAGTGCAGCAACTGCTGGAGATCGTCAGCAAAGGCGTCGTCCGTCGAGGCCAGAGAGATCGCCGTCGGCATACCTGCTGCCAGCTCTTTGGCGAACGTCGGGCCGGAAATAACCGCCAGTGGAATTGAGTCCCCCAGCGCTTCACGCGCGACGTCCTGCAGCAGACGCCCCGTTTCCGCCTCCAGACCTTTTGTCGCCCAGACCAGTCGTGCGTCAGGACGCATCAGCGGTTTGATGTTACGCAGCACTTCGCCAAAGACGTGGCTCGGCACCACCACCAGAATATTACGACTGGCGGCCAGCGCAGTGGCTAAATCACTTTCCAGGCGCAGTGTGTCAGGAAAAGGCACATCAGGGAGGAACGCGACGTTGCAGCGATCGTGCTCAAGGGTCGCGATATGTTTCGGATCATGGCCCCACAGGACAACCTGATGGCCATTTCTTGCCAGGGTGATGGCAAGAGCGGTGCCGTACGAGCCGGCACCAATCACAGTCATTGAAGCATTACTTTGGTTCATCAGGCATCCTGATGTTCTTCAGTACCTTCGCCAGCCTGCTGCTGTAAATAGTTCATGAACAGCGCATCAAAGTTGACCGGCGCAAGGTTCAGTTGCGGGAACGTACCGCGTGATACCAGGCTGGTGATGCATTCACGGGCATACGGGAACAGAATGTTCGGGCAGTATGCGCCCAGGCAATGCGCCATCTGAGTCCCTTCGATACCACTGATGGAGAAAATACCGCCCTGCTGAACTTCGCACAGGAACGCAGTTTCTTCACCCAGGGAAGCCGTTACGGTGACACGCAGCACTACTTCATACACGTCATCTGCCAGTTGGGTAGATGCGGTATCAAGATCCAGTTTAACCTCTGGCTGCCAATCTTTCTGGAAAACATGCGGTGCATTTGGCGCTTCGAAAGACACATCCTTGGTATAGATACGTTGGATCTGGAAAGCCATTTCAGTGTTATTTTGTTCTGACATGTTTAGAAAACCCTTAGTGTTGTCCTTTAAATACTTTCAGTACGCCTTATCGCAGCAGGGGATCCAGTCCACCACGCGCATCCAACGCATACAAGTCGTCACAACCGCCAATGTGCTGTGCATCAATAAAAATCTGCGGAACCGTCGTACGGCCACTGCGCTTGATCATCTCTTCACGCTTCACGGCATCACCGTCAATCGGAAGCTCCTGGAAACTCACACCCTTGCTGTTCAACAGCGCTTTTGCGCGATGGCAAAACGGGCAGGTTGCTTTGGTGTAGATCTCAATATTGGCCATGACTTATCTCCAGTGTTCTTTTTACCCTGCGGCATGAAAGAAGACGGGTAAATTACTTGCCGCGAACCAGTGGCAGATTCTCACCACTCCAGCCCGCTACGCCGTCTTTCAGTACGGATACCTGCTCAAAACCGGCTTTAATCAGCGCAGTTGCTGAATCCTGGCACTGCATGCCTGAACCATCAACCACAATCACAGGTTTGTTTTTGTGTTTTTCAAGTTCGCCAAAATTGTTGGCTTTGATTTCGCTCGGCAGCAGGTTAGTGGAGCCTGCGATATGGCCTTTGCGGAAGTCGTCGCGCTGGCGTAAATCCACAACAACGGCGTCTTCTTTGTTGATGAGACGTGTAGCTTCGCCGCGAGTAATCACCTTCACTTTTGAGGTCAGGCTCTTAAACGTGGTAAATAATACAGCCGCCAGTAACGCAATCCAGGCGATACTCAAGACAGGGTGGCGACTAACAAATTGCATAATTTCTTGCATGGGGGGTAACAACTCCCGACTCAGTGATTAAAAAACCAGGAAAGGAGTATACCTGCGCGTTGGCGCAAATACAGCCAGAGCGTGCATTGGATTGCATTTTTGCGGGGCGCTACGGAAAAAAAAATGTAAATCGGTGTTCCCCTTAGCACGCGATCCCCCATTATTTGATCTTCGGGGGCTACTTTATCGATTCAGCTGTAGTAAAATTACGCAATTATTTTTTATCTCTTGAGTGTGAGGTTGTCGCAATGTCGGTTTCTAAAAAACCTATGGTACTGGTGATTCTGGATGGCTACGGCTATCGCGAAGACAGCCAGGATAACGCCATTTTTAGTGCTAAAACCCCGGTAATGGATGCGCTGTGGGCAAAACGTCCGCATACCCTGATTGATGCGTCTGGTCTGGAAGTCGGCCTGCCCGATCGCCAGATGGGCAACTCCGAAGTGGGTCACGTCAACCTGGGCGCGGGCCGTATCGTGTATCAGGACCTTACCCGTCTGGACGTTGAAATCAAAGAACGTACTTTCTTCGCTAACCCGGTGCTGACCGATGCGGTCGACCAGGCAAAAAATGCCGGGAAAGCGGTACACATCATGGGTCTGCTCTCTGCTGGCGGCGTTCACAGCCACGAAGATCACATCATGGCGATGGTAGAAATGGCCGCTGAACGCGGCGCTGATAAAATCTATCTGCACGCTTTCCTTGATGGTCGTGATACTCCGCCGCGCAGCGCTGAACATTCACTGCAGAAATTCGAAGAGAAATTTGCCGCGCTGGGCAAAGGCCGCGTAGCGTCCATCATCGGTCGTTACTACGCTATGGACCGCGACAACCGTTGGGATCGCGTAGAACAGGCTTACGATCTGATGACGCTGGCGAAGGGCGAGTTCCAGTTCGCTACGGCGGTTGAAGGTCTGCAGGCTGCTTATGCCCGCGACGAAAACGACGAATTCGTTAAAGCCACCGTGATCCGTGCCGAAGGTCAGGCAGATGCTGCTATGGAAGATGGCGATACGCTGATTTTCATGAACTTCCGTGCTGACCGTGCGCGTGAAATCACCCGTGCGTTTGTTAACGCTGATTTCGACGGCTTCGCCCGTAAGAAAGTCGTTAACCTCAACTTTGTGATGCTGACCGAATACGCGGCAGACATCAAAACTGCGGTTGCTTACCCACCAGCATCTCTGGCCAACACCTTTGGTGAGTGGATGGCGAAGAACGAAAAAACGCAGCTGCGTATTTCCGAAACTGAAAAATATGCGCACGTGACCTTCTTCTTCAACGGCGGCGTAGAAGAGCCGTTCAAAGGCGAAGACCGCATCCTGATCAACTCTCCGAAAGTTGCGACCTACGATCTGCAACCGGAAATGAGCTCTGCTGAACTGACCGAGAAGCTGGTTGCAGCGATTGAGAGCGGTAAATACGACACCATCATTTGTAACTACCCGAACGGCGACATGGTTGGTCACACCGGGGTGATGGAAGCAGCGGTTAAAGCGGTTGAAGCGCTGGATCACTGCGTTGAGCAGGTGACTAAAGCGGTTGAGTCCGTTGGCGGCCAGTTGCTGATCACCGCAGACCACGGTAACGCAGAGCAGATGCGCGATCCGTCCACCGGTCAGGCACATACTGCACATACCAACCTGCCCGTTCCGCTGATTTATGTCGGTGGTAAGAACGTCAAAGCAGTCGAAGGCGGCAAACTTTCTGATATCGCCCCGACCATGCTGACGCTGATGGGTATGGAAATCCCGCAAGAGATGACTGGTAAGCCGCTGTTCATCGTGGAATAATCCCTCCCCATGAGGGGAAAGGCGATTAATACCATCACTCGGGCCGTGAAACCGCGTAAGTTTTCAGTCAGGCCCTTGTTCTACGCCAGCGCGCTTAGCGCTGGCGTATTGCTGTGCGCCTTTTCCGCCCACGCGGACGAACGCGACCAGCTTAAATCTATTCAGGCCGATATCGCGGCAAAAGAACGCGCGGTACGCCAACAGCAACAACAACGTTCCACTCTCCTCGCTCAGCTTAAAGCTCAGGAACAAGCCATCGCCGTTGCCGCAAGGCAGTTACGCGAAACGCAGAACTCACTGGCACAGCTGAACGCGCAAATCGCAGAGATGAACGCAGCACTCGCGAAGCTGGAAAAGCAACGAGCAGCGCAAGAGCGCAGTCTGGCAGCCCAGTTAGACGCCGCGTTTCGCCAGGGTGAACACACCGGTATTCAGCTTATCCTCAGCGGTGAAGAGAGCCAGCGCGGACAGCGCCTGCAGGCCTATTTCGGCTACCTGAACCAGGCGAGGCAAGAAACTATCGCGCAGTTGAAACAAACCCGCGAAGAAGTCGACTCGCAAAAAGCCGAGCTAGAAGATAAGCAAAGCGAACAGCAGACGCTACTGTACGAACAGCGCGCTCAGCAGGCTAAGCTGGAACAGGCACGTAACGAACGCCAGAAAACGCTTTCGAGTCTGGAATCATCGATTCAACAGGGTCAGCAGCAGCTAGGCGAAATGCGCGCCAACGAATCGCGCCTGCGCAACAGCATTGCTCGCGCCGAAGCCGCAGCCAAAGCACGCGCGGAACGTGAAGCCCGCGAGGCGCAGGCCGTACGCGATAAGCAACAGGATGCATCACGGAAAGGCTCAACCTACAAACCGACCGAAAGTGAAAAATCTCTGATGTCACGTACCGGCGGTTTGGGTTCGCCACGCGGCCAGGCATTCTGGCCCGTTCGGGGTCCAACCCTACATCGTTATGGCGAACAACTGCAGGGTGAGCTACGTTGGAAGGGGATGGTTATTGGCGCATCCGAAGGCACCGAAGTTAAAGCCATTGCCGATGGTCGCGTCATTCTGGCGGACTGGTTGCAGGGCTATGGCCTGGTGGTCGTCGTTGAGCACGGTAAAGGCGATATGAGCCTGTACGGTTATAACCAGAGCGCACTGGTCAGCGTCGGTACGCAGGTTCGCGCCGGGCAGCCTATAGCACTAGTGGGTAGCAGCGGCGGTCAGGGCAGGCCGGCACTCTATTTCGAAATTCGTCGCCAGGGTCAGGCGGTCAATCCACAGCCGTGGTTGGGAAGATAAGTTTTGCCACAACAATTTCGTCGTCTACTACTCTCTCTCGCCAGCCTGCTGGCCTTCGCAACACCTGTTTTTGCTGGCAAACTCGCCATCGTCATTGATGATTTCGGCTATCGCCCACACACTGAAAACCAGGTACTGGCGATGCCTTCTACCATCTCCGTTGCCGTTCTGCCTAACGCCCCACATGCGCGTGAAATGGCAATCAAAGCGCATAACAGCGGGCATGAAGTCTTAATCCATCTGCCAATGGCACCGCTGAGCAAGCAGCCGTTAGAGAAAGACACTTTACGCCCTGAAATGAGCAGCGAAGAGATTGAGCGAATTATTCGCGACGCAGTAAGCAAAGTACCGAATGCGGTCGGTCTGAACAACCATATGGGCAGCGCGATGACCTCCAGCCTGTTTGGCATGCAGAAGGTGATGCAGGCGCTGGAGCGCTACGATCTCTACTTCCTGGACAGCATGACCATTGGTAACAGCCAGGCAATGCGCGCAGCATCAGGGACCGGTGTGAAAGTCATCAAACGCAAAGTCTTCCTGGATGACACGCAAAACGAAGCCGATATTCGCCGTCAGTTTAATCGTGCCGTCGAGCTGGCGCGCCGCAACGGTTCCGCAATCGCCATTGGCCACCCTCACCCGTCTACGGTTCGTGTCCTGCAGCAGATGCTGTATAGCCTGCCAGCCGACATCACGTTGGTTCGCCCAAGCAGCCTGCTCAATGAACCGCAGGTGGATACCTCCAGACCAAACCTCACGCCACCGAAGAACGGTACACCTGATGCGCCGCGTAATCCTTTCCGCGGGGTGAAATTATGCAAACCGAAGCAGCCGTTAGAGCCAGTGTACGCCAGCCGCTTCTTCAGCGTGCTCGGCGAAAGCATTACCCAAAGCACGCTGGTGCAGTATATGCGCCTGCAGTGGCAGGGCTGGCAATAATCAGTCTTTGCTATCCAGCGTTAAATGAGCCAGGCGGCGCGGCGTCAGTGCTTTATCGCGCCACTGGCTAAAGCGGATGGCCCACAACAGCACCTGATAACCCAGCTTAACGCTGCAAATATTGCTTACCATACGCTTGAACATACCCGACACGAATACTTCAGCAATCATGCGCTGGCGGATTTTTTCATCCGGCTCTTTACGGATGCAATGACAAACGCGTAGCGCTTCGTAAATCACCTGCTGTTTGAATTCCGGGTAAATGGGAATACGCCCAGCGTAGTCGTGATTCATCTTATCCAGCAGACGGGTAATTTTGATGTAGTGGCGCTGGTAAGCGAGGTTTTTCAGCCCGGTGCGCGGCAGACGGCTAACAGATGCGCCGTGCAGGAAGTATTTATACAAAGGGATTTCCGTGTAACGCGCGCGCTTCGCATTAAACATAAACTCCGTCGTCCAGATAATATCCTGGTGATGCAGGCCAGACAGGAAGGTCAGCCCCGCGTCGCGGATAGTCTGATGACGATAAACGCCCATCCAGACAACGTGTCGCCAACGGCGGCTGGCTAACGCTTTGCGTAACCAGTCTGGCCCGGTCATCACGCCGGTAGAACGAATACGATCGGTAGGAATGGATGCCCATGTGTGGCCCGTCTCGGCAATACACCAGTCAGCGTTGCACTGCGCAACATCCAAGTTGTCTTTCAGCGCCATAGTCATCAGCGTTTCATACATTTCCGGGTAGGCAATATCATCGCCGTCTACGTACGCGATGTACTCCCCCCTGGCGACTTTCATACCGGTATTGCGCGCCGCAGAAACGCCCCCATTGCGCTGGTGCAGCAGATGAACGTGCGGATAACGATCCGCATAAGACTGAGCAAGCTCCGCAGAGTTATCCGTAGAGCCATCATTAACAATGATGATCTCCAGGTTCTTCCAGGTTTGCGCAATCAGCGAATCCATACACGCAATGAACGGTTCACCCGTGTTGTAAAGCGGCATAATGACGCTCAGGAGACCAGGGATATAGGTCATATCAAATCCAGCCAGGCAATAGAGTAATCGGCACTTTTTAGCATATTAAGCGGTAGATTTTCAGAAAAAATTATTAATTCTTTAGCGGAAAATGCGCCGGGCGGGAAGGCTCGTGCAAGCAAAAAAAGCCCCGAATGTTAATGATAATCAACATCCGGGGACAACACACAGAATCCACAGGGTGGATACGGTTAATCCCAGCTCAGGATCACTTTCCCTGACTGGCCTGAACGCATCGCGTCAAAGCCCTGCTGGAATTCATCGATGGAGAATCGATGGGTGATGATCGGCGACAAATCCAGACCAGACTGGATCAGTGCAGCCATTTTGTACCATGTCTCAAACATCTCACGACCGTAGATACCTTTAATAAACAGTCCCTTAAAGATAACTTTCGTCCAGTCGATGGACATATCAGATGGCGGAATGCCCAGCATAGCAATACGACCACCGTGATTCATGGTGTCCAGCATAGCGCGAAACGCTGGCGGCGCCCCGGACATCTCCAGGCCCACATCAAACCCTTCGGTCATACCCAGTTCAGCCATCACGTCGGTCAGATTCTCTTTCGACACGTTGACCGCGCGGGTGATACCCATTTTGCGCGCCAGCTCAAGGCGATACTCATTAACGTCGGTGATCACCACGTGGCGTGCGCCAACGTGCTTCGCGACCGCCGCCGCCATAATACCGATTGGACCCGCACCGGACACCAGTACATCTTCCCCAACCAGATCGAACGACAGCGCCGTGTGCACTGCATTACCGAACGGATCGAAGATAGACGCCAGGTCGTCGGAGATATTGTCCGGGATTTTAAATGCGTTAAATGCCGGGATCACCAGGTACTCCGCAAAGCAGCCCGGACGGTTTACACCGACACCGGTGGTATTGCGGCACAGGTGAGTACGTCCACCGCGGCAGTTACGGCAATGTCCACAGGTGATATGACCCTCACCAGAAACACGATCGCCGATTTTAAAACCTTTAACTTCCTGGCCGATGCCAACAACTTCGCCGACATATTCATGCCCAACGACCATCGGTACTGGGATGGTTTTTTGCGACCATTCATCCCAGTTATAAATGTGAACGTCAGTCCCGCAGATGGCTGTTTTACGGATTTTAATCAGCAAATCGTTATGACCGACTTCCGGTTCAGGAACGTCAGTCATCCAAATGCCCTCTTCCGCTTTCAGTTTGGATAACGCTTTCATTTCACATCCTCAGGCAATAACGCCCAGTTGTTTACCAATGCGTGTGAACGCCTCAACAGCACGCGTAATCTGCTCAGGGGTATGCGCCGCAGACATCTGGGTACGGATACGCGCCTGGCCTTTTGGAACCACCGGATAGAAGAATCCGGTAACGTAAATCCCCTCTTTTTGCAGCTCGCGGGCGAACGCCTGCGCCACTACTGCATCACCCAACATCACCGGGATAATCGCGTGATCGGCACCGGCCAGAGTAAAGCCAGCGGCAGACATTTGCTCGCGGAACTGACGTGCGTTCGCCCACAGGCGGTCGCGCAGGTCGCTGCCAGCTTCAACCATTTCCAGCACTTTAATGGAGGCCGCAACAATCGCTGGCGCCAGTGAGTTGGAGAACAAATAAGGACGGGAACGCTGACGCAGCCACTCAACAACTTCTTTGCGCGCTGCGGTGTAACCACCGGATGCGCCGCCGAGTGCTTTACCCAGCGTACCGGTGATGATGTCCACGCGACCCATCACGTCACAGTATTCATGGGAGCCACGACCATTTTCGCCGACAAAACCGACGGCATGGGAATCATCAACCATGACCAGCGCGTCGTATTTATCCGCCAGATCGCAAACGCCTTTCAGGTTAGCGATCACACCATCCATAGAGAACACGCCATCAGTGGCGATCAGGATATGACGAGCGCCCGCTTCACGTGCTTCTTTCAGGCGAGCTTCCAGCTCGACCATATCGTTGTTGGCATAACGGAAACGTTTTGCTTTACACAGACGAACGCCATCAATGATAGAAGCGTGGTTCAGGGCATCGGAAATAATTGCGTCTTCTGCGCCCAGCAGCGTTTCAAACAGGCCGCCATTGGCGTCGAAGCAGGAAGAGTAAAGGATGGCATCTTCCATACCGAGGAATGCCGCCAGTTTTTGCTCCAGTTGCTTATGGCTATCCTGGGTACCGCAAATAAAGCGAACCGAAGCCATACCAAATCCGTGAGAATCCATACCCGCTTTTGCCGCTGCAATCAGCTCCGGGTGGTTGGCCAGTCCCAGATAGTTGTTCGCACAAAAGTTAATAACGTGGCTTCCGTCCGCCACGGTGATATCCGCCTGCTGGGCAGATGTAATAATGCGCTCTTCTTTAAACAATCCTTCCGCACGTGCGGTGTCGAGATCGTTGGTTAACTGTTTGTAAAAATCCCCACGCATTTCAATTCTCCAGACTGGGCAAATTTCAGCACATATTACCCAAAGCTATACGTTGATACGAGATGACGCATCATCACTTCTTCAAAATGAAGCATAAATCACGTGTACCCGCACGGCTTATCGGTGAATGGCTGAAGCCTGAGCCATGTAGTGATATGATAGAAAGTATTCGTGTCTGAGATTGTCTCTGACTCCATAATTCGAAGGTTACATTTATGATCATCGTTACCGGCGGCGCGGGCTTTATCGGCAGCAACATCGTTAAGTCCCTGAATGATAAAGGCATCACCGACATCCTGGTGGTGGACAACCTGAAAGACGGCACCAAGTTTGTTAACCTGGTGGATCTGAATATTGCTGACTACATGGACAAGGAAGACTTCCTAATCCAGATTATGGCCGGGGAAGATTTCGGCGATATCGAAGCGATTTTCCACGAAGGCGCATGCTCTTCCACCACCGAGTGGGACGGCAAGTATATGATGGATAACAACTATCAATACTCCAAAGAGCTACTGCACTACTGCCTGGAGCGTGAAATCCCGTTCCTGTACGCATCCTCTGCCGCCACCTATGGCGGGCGCACTTCTGATTTCATCGAATCCCGTGAATATGAGAAACCGCTGAACGTCTATGGCTACTCAAAATTCCTGTTCGACGAGTACGTGCGTCAGATCCTGCCAGAAGCCAACTCACAGATTGTTGGCTTCCGCTATTTCAACGTCTACGGACCGCGTGAAGGCCACAAAGGCAGCATGGCAAGCGTTGCTTTCCACCTCAATACCCAGCTTAACAATGGCGAAACACCAAAACTGTTCGAAGGCAGCGAAAACTTCAAACGTGATTTCGTTTATGTTGGCGATGTGGCTGCGGTAAACCTGTGGTTCCTGGAAAACGGGGTATCCGGCATCTTTAACCTCGGTACCGGTCGTGCGGAATCTTTCCAGGCCGTTGCTGACGCAACGCTGGCGTACCACAAAAAAGGCAGCATTGAGTACATTCCATTCCCGGAAAAACTGAAAGGCCGCTACCAGGCGTTTACTCAGGCAGACCTGACCAACCTGCGCGCAGCGGGCTATGACAAGCCGTTTAAGACCGTTGCCGAAGGCGTAACGGAATATATGGCTTGGCTGAATCGCGACGCGTAAGAAGTTAGCATGAAAATACTGGTGATCGGCCCGTCATGGGTGGGCGACATGATGATGTCGCAAAGTCTCTATCGCACGCTCAAGGCGCGCTATCCCCAGGCGATAATCGACGTGATGGCACCTGCATGGTGCCGTCCGCTGCTGTCGCGGATGCCGGAAGTCAATGAAGCGATCGCGATGCCGCTTGGGCATGGCGCTCTGGAAATTGGCGAACGGCGTAAGCTCGGTCATAGCCTGCGTGAGAAGTGCTATGACCGCGCTTATGTGCTGCCTAACTCGTTTAAATCCGCGCTGGTGCCCTTTTTTGCAGGTATTCCACATCGTACCGGTTGGCGTGGTGAAATGCGCTACGGCCTGCTCAACGATGCGCGCGTGCTGGACAAAGACGCATGGCCGCTGATGGTCGAACGCTATGTGGCCCTGGCCTACGATAAAGGTGTGATGCTGTCGGCTAAAGATTTGCCGCAGCCTCTGCTGTGGCCACAGTTGCAGGTCAGCGAAGGTGAAAAGTCTCTGACCTGTAGTCAGTTCTCCCTTTCTGCCGAACGCCCCATCATCGGTTTTTGCCCGGGTGCGGAATTTGGTCCGGCGAAACGCTGGCCACACTACCATTATGCTGAACTGGCAAAACAGCTGATCGACGAAGGTCATCAGATTGTACTGTTTGGCTCGGCAAAAGATCATGAAGCCGGAAATGAAATCCTGGCAACGTTAAGCGTTGAGCAGCAGGCCTGGTGTCGTAATCTGGCGGGCGAAACGCAGCTGGAGCAGGCCGTTATTCTGCTCGCCGCCTGCAAAGCGGTCGTCACCAACGACTCTGGATTAATGCACGTTGCCGCAGCGTTGAATCGACCTCTGGTAGCGTTGTATGGCCCAAGTAGTCCGGACTTTACCCCGCCGTTGTCGCACAAAGCACGGGTCATTCGTCTGATTACGGGCTATCACAAAGTGCGCAAGGGCGATGCGGCAGAAGGCTATCACCAAAGCCTGATTGACATCACACCCCAGCGTGTACTGGAAGAACTCAACGACCTGTTGTTACAAGAGGAAGCCTGACGGATGCGGGTTCTGATCGTTAAAACGTCGTCTATGGGCGATGTACTGCATACGTTGCCCGCATTAACCGATGCGCAGCAGGCTATTCCGGGTATTCAATTTGATTGGGTGGTGGAAGAAGGATTCGCGCAGATCCCTTCCTGGCATGCAGCCGTTGACCGGGTCATCCCAGTGGCGATTCGCCGCTGGCGTAAAGCCTGGTTTTCAGCGCCGATTAAAGCCGAGCGTAAAGCATTTCGCGATGCGGTACGTTTGCAGCAGTATGACGCGATAATTGATGCGCAGGGTCTGGTTAAAAGTGCGGCGTTGGTGACGCGTCTGGCACGTGGCGTCAAGCATGGTATGGACTGGAGTACGGCCCGCGAGCCGCTGGCTAGCCTGTTTTATAATCGCAAACATCACATTGCTAAACAGCAGCATGCGGTAGAACGTACGCGTGAATTGTTCGCCAAAAGTCTGGGATATGCCAAACCGCAGTCACAGGGTGATTACGCTATCGCTCAGCATTTTGTAAATGAATGTAATGCTGATACAGGACAATATGCCGTATTTCTGCACGCCACAACACGTGACGATAAGCACTGGCCTGAAGCCAACTGGCGGGACCTGATCGGGCTGTTAAATAATACGGGCATCCGTATTAAACTCCCCTGGGGCGCCCCTCATGAAGAAGAGCGTGCCAAAAGGCTGGCGGAAGGTTTTCCCTACGTTGATGTCCTGCCGCGAATGAGTCTGGAAGACGTTGCGCGCATCCTGGCGGGAGCAAAATTTGTGGTGTCGGTTGATACAGGTCTCAGCCATTTAACCGCCGCATTGGATCGCCCGAATATTACGTTGTATGGCCCAACGGATCCCGGACTGATTGGGGGATATGGGAAGAATCAATATACACAGCAGAGCCATTCCGGAAAATTGCAGGATCTGGACGCAAGCTTAGTCAACGTATCGCTAATTGATAATAATTTGCTTTAACTTTAAGAGACGAACCATGCTTCGCCAACACATGTTTTCTCGTTTTGTTTGTAGTATAAAAAATAATCCATTCGATTTTATATACGTCTTATTTTATGCTGGGATCCTGGTAACTCTTGCGATGGTGCTGGTCAATCCAGATGAAGCGCTGAAGGTATTTATTTTCTCCACGGCTCTGTCTCTGCCGCTCATAGGAAAAAATATAAAGCATGTGTGCAGTAACAAACAAAATCTGGTTTTGCCTGTTATGTTGCTGCTCTTTGGTTTACTCCAGATTATTTGGGTAGAAGTATTTAAACAATCTGGCTCAGCCTTTACCGGTGCCTATCGTTCATACCAGAACGGTGGCAAAGTGATGATTTTTGCCGCACTGGTTATGACAGCTCTGACAACGCGTGAGCCGTGTGCTAACAAAACTCGCATTACCAGTCTCTGGACGATCCTTACAGCAGTGGGTTTATATCTTTTCGCGGGCTATCAGGTCGCCGGGGCACCAGATATTATGACCTACCGTGTTGCTCTCGGTTTTGAACATCCAACCGGAGCGGCTTACGGCCTGACATTTATCGCTTTGTTAGCATCACAGGCCATCCTTAATCTGCGACTAAAACACACTGTTTCACTCTATCTTTTGCATTTTTTGCTCTCCCTTGCCGTCATGGTTACGACACAGACCCGAGCGGCCATTCTGATCTATCCAATCCTGAGTATTGGGTTGTTTTTCATGCACTACCGACATAATCGCAGAATGTTATTAAGAGCATTGCTAGCCTTCGTTATACTCGGCGGTTTGGCAACTATTCCGTTAAAATCGGTTATTGAGGTGCGTTACCAGAATCTGATGGCCGACTTGCATTCTTACAGCCAGAATAACAGTAATACATCAATTGGTGCGCGATTTGCGATGCAACAGGTCGGTATTGAAGCAGGAAACGCACACCTCTGGGGGCAATCGCTTGAACAACGAGATGCAGAAATCAAAGCGTTCGCATTGCAAAATGTCACAATGCAAGGGGCTCTCGCCTATGTGGACGTCCACCTGCATAACGAAATAGTTGATACCTTCTCGCTGAAAGGCATCCCTGGTGTTGTTGTGCTACTCTTGCTCTATACTGCCATGTTTTTAATAGCTTACTGGCAACGTAGTCCTCTGTTGTTCGTCGTCTCAGGCGCTATCGCTGTCTACGGCTTGAGTGATTTATTATTGTATGCCAAAGGTGAAGCCCTGAGCAGCGTACTGGCGTTATGTGTAGCAGCAGTACTGAGCTCGAATCCAACAAGAGAACGATGCCATGGTTAACACTTCCGGTTATTTACTGAGCATTATTATACCTACATACAACAACGCTGAACTCATCACAGCGACGTTGGCGTCTATACATCAGAGCATCACCGATGATGTAGAAGTAATAATTGTTAATGATGGCTCTACGGATTTAACCGAAGAGCGTATAAATGCGTTTTACCGCGAAAAAGATTGCCATAATGTTAAATATATAAGCCAAAAAAATCAGGGCGTTGCAATCACTCGTAACGTTGGTCTTGCCCATGCGACAGGGAAATATATTGGCTTTGTAGACAGTGATGATATTGTCTGCGCAGATTATTTCACAATTCTCCTGCCTAAGTTAAGAGACGAAAAATATGACATTATCGAATTTAACTTAACTCGAGATATAAACAATTTGTATAAAAACGCGCCGGAAATGGAAAACAACATTGCCCAGCGCGAAATAATATTATCAGATGACAATTACGCCCCTCTGTTACCAACATTCAAGGCTGGGCAATGGCATCTGATGACAAAAATCTTTCACCGCAATATCATTGGTAGCGATAAGTTCGAGGAACATCATCGCTACGAAGACGTGATTTTTTGCCCATTCCAGTATTTTAAATGCCATAAGATTCTAAAAATCGAGAATAAGCTATATTACTACCGAGTAAATGATAAAAGCATTACCGAGAACATTATTGACAGTGATGCGGATAGTATCTTTTTTGCTATGCGCAAAATGTATAACTATATAAATAAAAATAGCGCAAAACGTACTGTTGCCACACTTATGATCATCAACTGTTTTTTGGAAGGACGTAAACTGTTACGCAAGAAAAAAGGTTATTATCGCTACAGCGAAAGTATGCTGAATGACATTCAGAATGCACTAGCATGCTGCGATACGAAAATCGTCAAGAAAAAAATAATTCTTAAGATGAAATTTCCCCATATTGATCGTTCTATTTCTGAAATAAGATATAAAACAATATCTGCTTTTAAGAACTTATTTTTTCGAAAGGGATTTTAACATGTTTGAAAAAATTGACCGAGTTCTTATTTGCAAGCTCAAATTTTATGGAGATGTTCTGTTAACAACACCAGTCATTGCCAGCATTCGGGCTCGTTATCCACATGCTAAGATCGATCTGCTCCTCTATAAAGATACCAAAGCTATCTTAGCCGCCCACAAAGACATCAATGAATTTTATCTCATTGAGAAAAAACAGAGCCTGCTGGCAACAGCCAAGAATTATCTCTCAGTACGTCAACAACTGAAGAAAAATCACTATGACCTGATTGTTAACCTCACTGAACAATGGCCAATTGGTGCGCTTATCGCCTCTTTACGCCGTCCTTCAATTGCCTTCCAGCGCGAAAAAGATCAGTGGAACCGGCTTTTTACGCGAGTAACACCCTCCATTGGGACGCATATTGTTGAACAAAACCTATCAATTCTAAAAGGCATTGGCTTTAGCGAAGCAGAACTAAAGAAAGAGATGTCGCTGAGTTATCGTCAAGATGATTATCAACATCTGGTATCCCTGTTACCCACGTTGACTACGCAGAAATATGTCGTTATTCAACCCACTGCCAGACAAGAGTTTAAATGCTGGGATGATGATAAATTCGCGCATGTTATAGACCACCTGCATCAGCGTGGTTTGCATGTTTATCTTACCTGTGGGCCTGCAACAAGTGAGCAGCAACAGGTTCAGCGCATTGCTGAACTGTGCCAATCGTCTCCTGATCTGACGCTGGCAGGTAAAACGACCTTCCTGCAACTAGCTGCGTTGATCGACCATGCTGTTTTGTACATTGGTGTCGATTCCGCACCTATGCATATGGCTGCAGCGCTAAGGACACCGCAGGTTTGCCTGTTTGGCGCCACCAACTACCAACAGTGGAAGCCATGGTCTGATAAAGCCGTTTTGATTTGGGCTGGCGAATACCATCCGATGCCTTCGCGGGATGAACTCGACCGATCAAAAAAATATCTGACATGGATACCGGAACAGGCCGTGATTGACGCTATCGATACGGTACTTCATGATAGTGGCTTTAATAAAAGTAATGAGAAAGCATAAATGGACAACAAAAATAACGTCATTAATATTGCTTACTGCACGGATGCCAATTATCTGGAATATGTAGCAGTGTCCATTATGTCTGTCATAATGAACAACCCGGAACAGGACCTGTCATTTTTTGTCTTTGTCTATGACGTTACTGACGAAGAAATCAATAAACTGCGTTCAACCAGTGATAAAATTCAGGTTATCAATATAGATAAAGAAGAGATTGAAAAGTATAACAATGACTTTGCAATCAAACACCTGAACCGTTCTACCTATATGCGTCTGGCCGTGCCGCGCTTACTAAAAGATAAGGTTGAACATTTTATCTATTTAGATGCTGATACACTATGTTTTGATAAGCTCAATGATATTGGTAGCATTGATATTAGCAACGTCATTTGTGCTGTCAGTCACGACTCTCTCGATATTCACGATACAAAAAATGCCAAGCGTCTGGGCCTGAGTACTGGTCATTATTTCAATGCTGGTTTTTTGTATATTAACATTGAAAACTGGATCAAGTTTGATATTGAAAACAAAGCAAACACCGTGTTATTTGAACAAGGTAAATCCTTGCCTTACTTTGACCAAGATGCACTCAATATCGCAATAGATGGTAACGTTAAGTTTATTGATAACCGATGGAATTTTTTGTTCAACTGGTTTACCGATCAACAAAAAGAGATATTCTTCTACCAAAAAGATATTCTGCCAAGAATTATCCACTTCACTGGTGGAAGGAAGCCCTGGTATAAAGAACATACTGGGCTTTCACAGCAACTTTATCTCTTCTACCATCATTTCACGCCATGGCGAAATACTGCATTGCGCTCCTATGCTCCACGCATGAGACCTACTGATTATCGGGTCTATTCACGCCAGGAAGCTAAAAAAGGGAATTACTGCGCATCTGTCAAATGGTATTTGAAATACCTTAAGACTAAATTACGTTAATAAAAAACTCCCTTACGGGAGTTTTTTTACTTACTTTTTTAATTTTTCCCGCAAATAACCAATATAGCTTATTATCGAGGCGAAATACTTCCCTTGTAATCTTTCATGCCTTGATTTCTTTTTATATTGTTTTGGCGTTCTGGCGGGTAACAATGGAACATCCGCCCAAGGCGAAGCCTTCCAGGCGTCAACAAAAAACTGTGCTGAAGGATAATTTGCCCATGAATTCCAGGGTTTAGTCACGCCAACATAGTGAATTAGAATAGTATCAGGTGTAATATATTCTTTATATTTCGCAAGATCTCTGCTTTTTAATTCTTGCTTAATTCCATAGATAGCATTGAACCTTCGCTCCAGAAAAATTACTTTCTTAAAGAAAAGAATATTCAAGACATCCTGATCCGGGAATGAAAGTTTATTATTTTTGTCTAATAAGATATCAAAAGCTGCATTGATAAAATTCTGCTCTTTCCACTTTCTTAGGTTTGCAAATATGACACCTGAATTGAAATAATCTTTATTTATCTCAATATCTCTGGCTGGGCTATCATCCACATCGGTAATTACCGCTGCAACATGTTCTCCAAGATCAATCTGCGTGAGTTCAAAAAGTGAACCTTTACACATTACATCCGCATCAATGTATAAAAGTGAATCAATTTTCTCACCAAGATATTCAAAGGCAATAAACCTGAAGTACATTGCGTGTGACCAAGCGTGACCACTTGGCAAAACTTTTAACTCATTAGCATCCATAACATAAATTGAGATGTTTGTGGAAAATTGCTCTGCTAATTTAGCAATTCGCTGCTGGTAATCAGCATCAATGTAGTCAGTAAAAAGATGAAAATGGATATTTAAATCTTTATTATTCAATAGTACCGATGTCATCGAAATTGCAGCACCAAACATAAAATTCCTGTCAACACCCCAGGCGATGTTAAGTTGTATTTTCTGTTCGGTCGGCGCTTGATTAAACTCAAGTATCTTTTTTATAGACTGATGACAATCAAAGTTCATTCGCTACACCTATTTAATCGATTATCAATAAGTTACTGTTTCTATATTCAATATGCTTTTGAATTGTGTAACTTATTTTTTATATACATTACATGACTAAGTACCGAGCGAATATATTTACGCTGCACTCTTTCATGCCGTGATTTACGTTTATACAGTTTTGCTGTGTTTGCATTTAACAAGGATTTTTCTGCCCATGCGGATTTTTTATAGGCATCAATGAAGAATTTAGCTACCGGATATTTAGCCCATGTATGCCATGGCTTAGTAACACCGACATAATGAATTAAAACAGTATTATCTGTAATATAATCCTGATAAATTTTATCATTTTTGTTTTTTAGTTCCTGATCTACACCATAAATGCAGTTAAAATCTCTTCTCAGGAAAATCACATTACCAACGAACAATATATTTAGGACATCTTGATCAAAATAAAGGAGTTCTTTTTGGCGTTTATCTAAAATAGAAAATGCTTTGGTCAGCAACTGCTGTTCATGCCAAACTTGAAGATTCGCAAATACCACACCGGAATTAAAGTAACCGTTACTCAATTCGGGAATACCGAGTCTGTTACCGGATTTAATACGCACTTCATCAATATCATTAATAACAGCGGCATATTCTCCACAGAAATTAATCTCGGTAAGCTCGCGAAGAGAGCCTTTGCAAATAACATCTGCATCAAGATATAGTACGGAGCTTAACTCAGTACTTAAATATTCAAATGCGAAATAACGATAGTACATTGCATAAGTCCATGCTTTTGTACTCGGCAATTCACGAAACGCCGCGTTATCGAACATAAGAACCGTCACAGTCGTACTATACATTTGGGTCAGGCGTTTTACACTCTCCAGATAATCGTCATCTATATAGTCTGTTACTATATAAAAGTGAATATCAATATCAGGGTTATTCACTAATACTGAGGTCATTGAAATACCAGAGCCAAATAAAAAATTACGGTCGACACCATACGCAACACTTAATTTTTTACTCTTCTCATGCGTAGAGCTGTCTATGACGTGTTTTTGGATAACTAGCTTTTGGAAATCAATGTTCATAGTAAAATGGCCTCAAACTTTATCTGTGATTTATAGCGCTTTTCTTATTGTTCTTTGTCTTATTTTTTGCGCTTTTGTGACAGCCAGTTCAAACAACCTGACTTCCTGACGAAAGATTTCGCGTAGTGGCATAGAAAAATAGATACGTAAAAAACGATAAATATCTCTGGACGTCAAGCCAATCTCAAGTGAAGAGAAATAGAGCCCGATCAAGTCCTTGTCTCGCCAGCGGCGCGGTACATGTTGACGAATTTGCGCACGATGCAGATCAATTACGGAGAGTTTGATATCCGCAATATTTTCTGGCATCGGTTGTTGGAGTAAAAAATGGCAAATATAGCAATCCCGATGATTTACTCCCCCCCGATGCATTTTACCCACCATTTCTGCCACGCGGGTAATAATGGTCCGTTTTAATACAAAATCAGGGCGCTCAACTTCCCACCCGGCGCAAAAATCTTCGAGGCTGATGGCTGGAGAAAGGTCCTCAGTGATGATAAATGAGGTTCGCTCTAACGGATTCAGACCTTTTTGACCAAATGCAACCCCCGTCATAGTATCAACATTCAGTTCTTGCAAGCGATGTATCGCCAGCCACTCACGGTCTGCGCCAAGTACAGGCATACGTAAAGAAATAAGGTTCTTCACCACTTCTTTAAGCGTGGTTCCATGATGATATTTAAGAAAATAACCCTTACCCATCATCTCAAAACGTAGGGTACGTCGTGTTTCCAGGGCGCGAAAAACCTCACCGTCCAGCTTAGCGACTTCAGTAAACGGGTCTTTTCCTTGCCACTGCGTGGCAAATGGTTCTTTTAATTCAATCATTCTTAGGACCTAAAATGATATCTGCAGCTTTATCTGCCAGGCTGTAGAGATCTTTTGTATCAGCAAAATGCCGTGCGTTCCCGGCCCAACGACTTCTCTGCTCATTATTTTGCAGCGCATCGAAAAGTGCTGTATTCAGATTTTCCTGCTCAAAAGGTTCAGGAATCACCACCCCACATTGGGCGGCGTTGATATAACCCGCATAGCCGCAAACTTCGGTAGTTAATACCGGCAGTCCGGCAACTACAGCTTCTAGCAAGACAATACCGGCGGCTTCCTGTACAGCTGGGTGAAGTAATAAATCAGCAGCAGACATCAATTCTGCGACATCGTCCCGCCCCGAGAAGAACTGCACTTGTTCTTCAACCCCCAATTGACGAGCCTGAGCGCGATAGCGATCGGCCTTATCCTGACCAACAACCATCAATCGTGTGCGGTGGCGAATGACATCAGGCAAAGAAGCCAACGCCTGTAATGTTCTTGGCACGCCTTTGCGTTTGAAATCAGAACCTACCTGTAAGAGCAAGAACTGATCGAGACCAATACCATTTTTTTCCCTAACAATCAGCCGGCTGTTTTCAGGTTGCTGGCTGTACTTTCTGTCAGGGTAGATTCCTGGAGGCAGAATACGAAAGCGCTGGCTCTCAGTTTGGTAATGATGCTTGAAGTCACCAATTTGTTTATCGGTTAACATCAAAAGCGTAGTGCCGACACCCTGCTGAAATACGGCTTTTTCAAATGCAGAGTAGTGTCGGTACCTGCGCGTCAATTTGTAGAAAAAGCCTTTCTCGCGGGCAACCTTTTCCGCATAACAAACGTCCGCAGCGTAATACACATCCAGGCCAGGCATTTTATTAAAACCAACGACACGATCGACGGGATGTTGAGTTAAATAATTCTGAACCCACTGATAATATTGCTCGTTTTTCCCATGATTCGTTCTGGATGTAACGGGGACGAGTATAATCTCCAGCCCTTCCGGACGCTCGCCCTGCCATGACTGGGTAAATACCTGAACATGATGGCCACGAGAAGCAACCGTCAGCGCTACCCGCAAGAAATCACGCTGTAACCCACCATAGGGAAAATACTTGTACAAACAAAAAGCAATATTCATGCATTAATATCCGCATCGCGTCTCCAGGCATATCAGGTTTGAAGCATCAGAATCGTGTAATCCTTGCCTAAAGCATCCAAAGATGACTTTCTGTGCTTTCGAAACGTTTCTGCCCGCTAGCTACCTGAAATTGCGCAGTAGTATATCATTTATTACCAAGCATTCCGAAATGAATATTTTTTAAACAAAAAACAAAATAAATCATTAAAAACATACAGATAAATAAGACACCAGTTCATCAGGAAACGCACACCGCACAAGAGGTTAAGACATATAAATGCGGCCATGTGAATTTTTGAAATAGCCATCAGCGAAATCAGTTCCCCACCAATTCCATCGTTTTGATACAACCTGGATAAAAATGATGGTAAAGCCATAGTTAAATACATAGAATCCCCAGCACATTCATAAGTCAGCTACCATTATGCTCGAATTGCTTTACACCGCCCTTTTCTACCTTATTCAGCCTTTGATCTGGATACGGCTTTGGGTGCGCGGACGTAAGGCTCCGGCCTACCGTAAACGCTGGGGTGAACGTTACGGCTTTTATCGCCGCTCGCTAAAACCCGGCGGGATCATGCTTCATTCGGTTTCTGTGGGCGAAACGCTGGCTGCAATCCCATTAGTTCGCGCTCTGCGTCACCGTTATCCCGACTTGCCGATCACGGTCACCACCATGACGCCAACCGGTTCCGAGCGCGTACAATCTGCTTTTGGCACTGACGTTCAGCATATTTATCTGCCTTACGATTTACCGGATGCCCTGAACCGTTTTCTGAATAAAGTTGACCCCAAACTGGTGTTAATTATGGAAACCGAGCTGTGGCCAAATCTGATCGCGGCACTTCATAAGCGTCACATTCCTCTGGTCATTGCCAACGCACGTCTTTCTGCTCGTTCAGCCGCTGGCTATGCGAAATTAGGTAAATTTGTTGGCACACTACTGCGTCGAATTACGTTAATTGCCGCACAAAACGAAGAAGATGGCGCACGTTTTATTACACTTGGTGCCAGAAGCAATCAGGTCACCGTTACTGGCAGCCTGAAGTTTGATATATCCGTCACGCCACAACTGGCCGCAAAAGCGGTGACATTACGTCGTCAATGGGCTCCTCACCGTCCGGTATGGATTGCAACCAGCACCCACGACGGCGAAGAAAGCATCATCATTGCCGCCCATCAGGCGTTATTAAATCAGTTCCCGAATCTTTTACTAATTCTGGTTCCCAGACATCCTGAACGGTTCCCGGATGCAATTAACCTCGTACGCCAGGCTGGGCTAAGTTATACCACTCGTTCTTCGGGTGAAGTTCCGTCCTCAGGCACTCAGGTTGTGATCGGCGATACCATGGGTGAGCTGATGTTGCTGTATGGCATTGCCGACCTTGCTTTTGTCGGCGGTTCACTGGTTGAACGTGGTGGGCACAATCCACTGGAAGCCGCGGCACATGCTATTCCAGTGCTGATGGGACCACATACGTTTAATTTTAAAGATATTTGCGCCCGCCTCGAACAGGCAAGCGGATTGATCACCGTCACCGACGCACCTACGCTGGTAAAAGAAGTATCTTCTTTACTGACCGATGCAGATTATCGTAATTTTTATGGCCGTCACGCAGTTGAAGTTCTGTATCAAAATCAGGGCGCGTTACAGCGTCTGCTGCAGCTGCTGGAACCTTATCTGCCACCCAAAACGCATTGAGGCAAGCCATGCAAAAACGGGCGATTTATCCGGGAACCTTTGATCCCATAACTAACGGCCATCTTGATATCGTGACGCGTGCGACCAGCATGTTCGATCACGTGATCCTGGCGATTGCTGCAAGTCCCAGTAAAAAACCGATGTTTACCCTTGAAGAGCGCGTCGAGCTGGCGCAACAGGCAACGGCGCATCTCGGCAATGTGGAAGTTCTGGGATTCAGCGACTTAATGGCAAATTTTGCCCGTGATAATCAGGCTAACATTCTGATCCGAGGCCTACGCGCGGTAGCAGATTTTGAGTATGAAATGCAGCTGGCGCACATGAACCGCCACCTAATGCCGCAACTGGAAAGCGTCTTTCTGATGCCGTCTAAAGAGTGGTCATTTATCTCATCGTCACTGGTGAAAGAAGTCGCCCGCCATCAGGGTGATGTGACGCACTTTCTGCCGGAAAACGTCCATCAGGCGTTAATGAGTAAGTTGAAGTAATGTGCCTGGCCGGATGCTGCATCCGGCCAGCAATGACACTATTTCTGACAGCGACGGCAATAGAACGTTGTACGCTGGGCGTGTTTTGTCGCAACAATCGGTGCGCCACATGCGCGGCAAGGTTCACCTTCTCTCCCATAGACCTGCAGCTCCTGGGCAAAATAGCCCGGCTTACCGTCACTTTGCAGAAAGTCCTTCAGCGTCGTCCCGCCCTGCTCGATAGAACGCAGCAAAACCGCCTTGATAACGCGTACCAGCAGTTCGCACTCATCCTGTGACAGCGATGACGCCAGACGGTCAGGATGGATACCAGCCGCAAACAGCGACTCGCTGGCATAGATGTTTCCCACCCCCACCACTAACTTGTTATCCATCAGCCAGGGTTTAATCGCCGTTTTCTTCTTTGCACATTTCTGCTGTAGATAACCGGCGTTGAAATCGTCACTCAGCGGCTCAGGGCCAAGATGGGCGAGGACATTATGTCCATCCAGCTCTTTAGTCCACAGCCAGGCACCAAAGCGACGGGGATCGGTATAACGCAGAACTTTGCCATTGCTCATCACTAAGTCAACGTGGTCGTGCTTATCTGCCGGAAGCTCTTCAGGAAGGATACGCAAACTACCCGACATCCCCAGATGAATGATTACCCAGCCGTCCGGCAGCTCCAGAAGCAGGTATTTTGCGCGCCGCTGTACGCTCAGGACAGGTTTATCGCTCAGGCGATAGATTTCCTCTGATACCGGCCAACGCAAACGACCGTTACGCACAGTCGCGTGCATAATCGTTGCCCCCACCAGATGCGGCTCAATCCCACGGCGACTGGTTTCGACTTCAGGTAATTCAGGCATAGTATCTCCGGCGGTGTATCAGGTCTCATTTATATGGGGACGGCCAGAAAACAAAAAACCCCGCCGAGGCGAGGTTCTTTGCTACATCGAAACTAAAATTATTTGATTTTAGCTTCTTTGTACAGTACGTGCTGGCGTACAACTGGATCGAATTTTTTCAGTTCCAGTTTTTCCGGCTTAGTACGTTTGTTCTTCGTAGTGGTATAGAAATGACCAGTACCAGCAGAAGAAACCAGCTTGATTTTCTCACGAATACCTTTAGCCATGATTTATTTCCTCTTAGTACTTAGTACTTTTCGCCACGGGCACGCAGTTCAGACAGAACTGTTTCGATGCCTTTCTTATCAATTACACGCATACCTTTAGCAGATACACGCAGGGTGACAAAACGCTTCTCGCTCTCAACCCAGAAACGGTGAGAGTGCAGGTTCGGCAGGAAACGGCGTTTAGTCGCGTTCAGTGCGTGGGAACGGTTGTTACCGGTCACCGGACGCTTGCCAGTAACTTGGCAGACTCGGGACATGTCTATTCTCCAAAAATCAAATTAGCTCGAGCTTCGTATGGGGTATCGGCGCCTCGTCAGGCTTTACAGCCCGGTCATCGCATAGTTCTAAGTGAACTCTCGATTGCCAGGCCCAAATGCCAAACCCGAGATTCTCAAAGGTGGCGTAGTATACGCTGACCCGGCGTTATGCTCAAGTCCCGAACAGACAAAGATCCCGATGGATCGCGTAAAGTGCGTTAAATCCAACCGCGTTCCGCAAAAGAAACGTACTCTCCGCGCCCAATGACCAGATGATCAAGCACCCGGATATCCATGAACTGACAGCATTTCACAACACGCTCGGTGATGAGTTTATCTGCTTTACTCGGCTCTGCACACCCCGAAGGGTGATTATGCGCAAGGATCACGGCGGAAGCATTCATTTTTATCGCTTCGCGGACAATTTCTCGCGGATGTACCTCGACGTGGCTTAGTGTCCCGGAAAAAAGTTTGCTGTGTTTAATCACTTGATGTTGAGAATCCATAAAGATCACCAGAAAGATCTCGCGTTCCTCTTGCGAGAGCTGGCTTTGCAGAAATTCACGCGCCATTTCCGGGCTAAGTAGAGCACGCTCCTCTATCACTCGCACGTTGTAGTAGCGTCTTGCCAGCTCCGCAATACCCTTCAACTGTGCATACTTCGCGATACCGATTCCCGGAACATAGCTAAAATCCATGTAATCAGCAGACAACAAACCATACAACGACTCAAAATGCTGAAGCATCTCTTTCGCCAGCGTAAGCACATCTTTACCCTGAATGCCGGTACGTAAAAAAAGCGCCAGTAACTCAACATCGGTCAGCGAACTGGCCCCCTGTGCCAACAGCTTTTCCCTGGGCATCATACTTCCTGTATTGTCCATACTTTTCCCTCCTTTCGCGTCCGCATAGTGGCATAACACCGACGGTGAATCGACGCGCGGTTTTCACTTCTTCGTAGTGCCTCGCAAAGTAGAAGGCGGTCAAAAGCACGACAAATTGCGGATTGTGATAAAATATCTGCCTTCTGGTGAAACCCAACAGGAAAGATCATGATGAGCCTGGCCGGTAAAAAAATCGTACTTGGCGTCAGTGGCGGGATTGCTGCGTACAAGACCCCTGAGCTGGTGCGTCGTTTACGGGAACGCGGCGCTGACGTCCGCGTGGCAATGACCGAAGCGGCAAAAGCATTTATTACTCCCCTGAGTTTACAGGCAGTTTCAGGTTATCCCGTTTCCGACAGCCTGCTTGATCCCGCAGCCGAAGCTGCGATGGGCCACATTGAGCTGGGAAAATGGGCCGATTTGGTCATCCTGGCGCCCGCTACAGCAGACCTGATTGCTCGTGTCGCCGCAGGTATGGCCAACGACCTGGTGTCAACGATTTGTCTGGCAACGCCTGCTTCTGTTGCTGTACTGCCAGCCATGAACCAGCAGATGTATCGCGCTGCCGCGACCCAGCACAATCTGGGTATTCTTGCCTCACGCGGTTTGCTCATTTGGGGCCCAGACAGCGGTAGCCAGGCATGTGGCGATGTCGGTCCTGGACGTATGCTGGATCCGTTAACGATTGTGGATATGGCGGCAGAACATTTTTCGCCTGTCAACGATCTGCAACATCTCAACATCATGATTACGGCGGGTCCAACGCGTGAACCGCTTGATCCCGTGCGTTATATTTCCAACCATAGCTCCGGGAAGATGGGATTTGCTATCGCGGCCGCTGCAGCAAAGCGCGGGGCAAACGTCACACTGGTGTCGGGTCCGGTTTCGTTATCCACACCACCATTTGTTCAGCGGGTTGATGTGATGACCGCGTTGGAAATGGAAGCCGCTGTGCAGTCTACAGTGCAACAACAGCATATTTTTATCGGCTGCGCTGCAGTCGCTGATTATCGCGCTGAAACTGTCGCCCACGAAAAAATAAAAAAACAAGCGGCGCAGGGTGATGAATTAACTGTAAAAATGGTCAAAAACCCGGACATTATCGCCGGTGTTGCCGCACTGGATGCTAACCGTCCTTTTGTCGTTGGGTTTGCCGCCGAAACAAATAATGTGGAAGAATATGCCCGGCAAAAACGCATCCGCAAAAACCTTGATGTGATCTGTGCGAACGACGTTTCGCTGTCAACTCAAGGGTTTAACAGCGATAGCAACGCATTACACCTTTTTTGGCAGGATGGAGACAAAGTCTTACCGCTTGAGCGTAAAGAACTCCTGGGCCAATTATTACTCGACGAGATCGTGACCCGTTATGATGAAAAAAATCGACGTTAAGATTCTGGACCCGCGCGTAGGGCAACAATTTCCGCTCCCGACGTACGCCACTTCTGGTTCTGCCGGACTTGACCTGCGTGCTTGTCTTGATGACGCCGTAGAACTGGCACCGGGCGCAACAACGCTGGTGCCAACCGGGTTAGCTATCCACATTGCCGATCCTTCTCTGGCAGCGGTGATGCTCCCGCGCTCCGGATTGGGCCATAAGCACGGTATCGTGCTGGGCAATCTGGTTGGTTTGATTGATTCCGACTACCAGGGCCAACTGATGGTGTCCATCTGGAACCGTGGTCAGGACAGCTTCACTATTGAGCCGGGCGAACGTATCGCGCAGATGGTATTTGTACCGGTCGTGCAGGCTGAATTTAATCTGGTGGAAGAGTTTGAAGCCACCGATCGTGGCGAAGGTGGCTTCGGCCATTCCGGGCGCAAGTAACCCGCAGAAAAGTATCCCATAGCGTAATAACGCAATAACACACCGCAAACAACAGTTTGCGGTCGCTGTGTGGATGCCTGCCTGGCAAGAGCTTATTTTCAGGGGTATTTTGTAACATGGTAGAAAAGCAAACTGCGAAAAGGAATCGTCGCGAAGAAATACTTCAGTCTCTGGCACTGATGCTTGAGTCCAGCGATGGTAGCCAACGCATCACCACAGCAAAGCTGGCAGCCTCAGTTGGCGTATCCGAAGCGGCATTGTATCGCCATTTTCCCAGCAAGACTCGCATGTTCGATAGCCTGATTGAGTTTATCGAAGATAGTCTGATTACCCGTATCAATCTGATTTTGAAAGATGAAAAGGACACCAGCGCGCGTCTGCGTCTGATCGTTCTGCTGATTTTAGGGTTTGGTGAGCGTAATCCGGGCCTGACGCGAATTCTGACCGGACACGCGTTGATGTTCGAGCAAGACCGTCTGCAAGGTCGCATTAACCAACTTTTTGAGCGCATTGAAGCGCAGTTGCGCCAGGTTCTGCGAGAAAAAAGAATGCGTGAAGGTGAAGGCTACACCGTGGATGAAACGCTTCTGGCCAGTCAGTTACTGGCTTTCTGCGAAGGTATGCTATCCCGGTTTGTACGTAGCGAATTTAAATACCGCCCAACGGATGATTTTGACACCCGCTGGCCGTTGGTTGCCGCTCAATTGCAGTAGCGATTTCGTCTTGTCCGGCCTACGTAAACCGTAGGCCCGGTAAGTGCGTAGGCCGGATCAGCGCAGCGCTATCCTGCTGTCCTTATACACCGTATGCTTCGCGATAGGCTCGTACTGCCGCCAGGTGCTCCGCCATCTCCGGTTTCTCTTCCAGATACGCAATCAGGTCTTTCAGGGTGATAATAGAGATCACTTTGCAACCGTAATCACGTTCCACTTCCTGAATAGCGGAAATCTCGCCGCGACCGCGTTCCTGACGATCGAGAGAAATCAGTACCCCCGCCAGAGTGGCGCCATTCGCCTGGATAATTTCCATCGACTCACGAATCGCCGTACCTGCGGTGATAACATCATCCACCAGCATCACGCGCCCCTCAAGTGCACTACCGACCAGATTGCCACCTTCACCGTGGGTCTTCGCCTCTTTACGGTTAAAGCAGTACGGCAAATCTTTATCGTGGTGTTCAGCCAGCGCAACGGCCGTTGTAGTCGCAATCGGAATACCTTTGTACGCTGGGCCAAACAGCAAATCGAACTCAATACCGGAATCCACCAGCGCTTCGGCGTAAAAACGGCCTAACAGAGCCAGGTCGCGCCCGGTATTAAACAGTCCGGCGTTGAAGAAATAGGGGCTTTTACGCCCGGATTTCAGCGTAAACTCGCCAAACTTTAGTACCTGCTTGCTAAGCGCAAACTCAATAAACTGGCGCTGATACGGTTTCATGGATTCGCTCCTCATCTCACTTTATTACAGACAAAAAAAAGGCGACTCATCAGTCGCCTTTAAAATCAATTTTCTAACGCCGCCTTCTGCGTCGCTACAATGGATTCGATTCCCCCTCGGGCCAACGCCAGTAGGGTGAGAAGTTCTTCATGGCTGAATGGCTCACCTTCCGCCGTGCCCTGAACCTCTATAATGCGACCGTCTTCAGTCATCACTACGTTCATGTCGGTTTCTGCAGCAGAGTCTTCAACGTACTCGAGGTCACAGAGCGCTTCACCGTTCACAATGCCCACGGAAACCGCGGCGACCATCCCTTTCATCGGGTTAGTTTTCAGTTTACCGCTCGCGACCAGCTTGTTCAGCGCATCAGCTAACGCAACACATGCACCGGTAATTGATGCAGTGCGCGTACCGCCATCGGCCTGGATAACATCGCAGTCCAGCGTAATGGTGAACTCACCGAGCGTCTTCAGGTCAACGGCAGCGCGCAGCGCACGAGCGATCAGACGCTGGATTTCCATGGTACGACCGCCCTGCTTACCTTTTGCTGCTTCACGGGCGTTACGGGTGTGTGTGGCGCGTGGCAGCATGCCGTATTCTGCGGTGATCCAACCCTGGCCCTGACCTTTCAGAAAACGCGGTACGCCTTCATCAATAGAAGCGGTACATAGCACTTTGGTATCACCAAATTCGACCAGCACGGAGCCTTCAGCGTGTTTTGTATAATTACGGGTCAGGGTGACGGGACGCACCTGATTGGCACTACGACCTGCTGGACGCATGATAAAATCTCCGGCTTGAAACGAATGTGGCTGCGCATTATACGGACTTCCGACTGTTATTCCTATCCTGACAAGACGTGGATGGCTATAATCCTCCCATCTCATCTTTAAAAACAGGAACGTCTATGATCCGCAGCATGACCGCTTACGCCCGGCGTGAAATCAAGGGTGAATGGGGTAGCGCTACCTGGGAAATGCGCTCGGTAAACCAGCGTTATCTGGAAACTTATTTTCGCCTGCCGGAGCAGTTCCGTAGTCTCGAACCCGTAGTTCGCGAACGTATTCGCACGCGTCTGACGCGCGGTAAAGTCGAATGTACGCTGCGTTTTGAGCCTGATGCCAGTGCACAAGGCGAGCTGATTCTGAATGAAAAACTCGCTAAACAGCTCGTTAGCGCTGCTAACTGGGTCAAAATGCAGAGTGATGAAGGTGAAATTAACCCGGTTGATATCCTGCGTTGGCCAGGCGTAATGGCAGCCCAGGAGCAAGATCTGGACGCCATTGCCGCCGAAATCCTCGCCGCGCTTGACGGTACGCTGGATGACTTTATCGTTGCGCGTGAAACCGAAGGTCAGGCACTGAAGGCGTTGATCGAGCAGCGTCTGGAAGGCGTCAGCGCTGAAGTCACAAAAGTGCGCGCACATATGCCGGAAATCCTGCAATGGCAGCGCGAGCGTCTGGTAGCCAAACTGGAAGATGCTCAGGTGCAGCTGGAAAATAACCGCCTTGAGCAAGAACTGGTGCTGATGGCACAGCGTATCGACGTGGCTGAAGAACTGGATCGCCTGGAAGCTCACGTCAAAGAAACCTACAACATTCTGAAGAAAAAAGAGGCGGTTGGCCGTCGTCTGGACTTCATGATGCAGGAATTCAACCGTGAGTCGAATACTCTGGCATCGAAGTCTATCAATGCCGAAGTGACTAACTCCGCAATTGAACTGAAGGTATTGATCGAGCAAATGCGCGAGCAAATTCAGAATATCGAGTAAGTCACCATCTCACGTAGCCCGTCAATAAACGGCGGCGCTACGTGCTTTTCCCGACACTATCAGTTCTCATCTATGCGACAAGAATTATATTTTCTCATCATTTATTGTCACCACTCATATCACAAAGCGCATGCCATAATGTGTTTACAACAATTTCGCATTAGCTGTAGTTATTAGAATCACTTCACCTTAGAAAATCTCAATCGTGACAGTGCGCACAAATCGTTAACCTTAGCCCCCAGCAAATCAGGGGGAATACATGCTGTTACACGTTTTATACTTAATTGGTATTACTGCCGAAGCCATGACCGGTGCGCTTGCGGCTGGGCGTCGTCGTATGGATACATTTGGCGTCATTATCATTGCCACCGCGACAGCCATTGGCGGTGGTTCAGTACGTGATATTCTTCTCGGCCATTATCCGCTCGGCTGGGTAAAGCACCCTGAATACGTCATTATCGTAGCCACTGCCGCGGTACTGACCACTATTATTGCTCCCGTGATGCCCTATCTGCGCAAAATATTCCTCGTACTGGATGCGCTGGGCCTGGTGGTCTTTTCTATTATCGGGGCTCAGGTGGCACTGGATATGGGCCATGGACCGATTATCGCCGTGGTCGCTGCGGTCACTACCGGGGTTTTCGGCGGCGTATTACGCGATATGTTCTGCAAACGCATCCCGCTGGTGTTCCAGAAAGAACTGTATGCCGGCGTATCATTTGCCGCTGCCGTGCTGTACATCGTGCTGCAGCATTATGTCTCCAGTCATGATGTGGTAGTTATCTCTACCCTGCTCTTCGGCTTTACCGCCCGACTACTGGCGCTGCGCCTGAAGTTAGGTCTGCCTGTATTTTACTATCGCCATGAAGGCCATTAAGGCTTAAAGCCCGCGATCCGCTGAGCAGCTAACCAGTTGCTCAGCGCTGTGACCTCTCGATCCTCCAGCCACTGAATAACCTGCCGTGCCCGCTGCTCCCCCATGAAAGGAAGCTGCCGCCAGCTTTGTTCATCGCGTTCTTGCAATTGCTGCCACGAACCATCCCGGCTGGCATTCAGCGTTGCCTGTGTTAACGGTATTCCCATGGCAATCACCCAGCGCGTGAACGGAAGATCGCGTGACAGGTTGAATTGATGCCATAACTTCTCCCCTTTGCTTATACCAAATGTCGACTGTAGTTGTTCCTGAGTTAGCCCGAGCCAGGAAAAGATATGCTCAAAGCGATACACCTGATGGAGCTCCCGCCATCCCGCCTCGCCGATGCCCTCCAGCCCCAGCACCTCATTGGCCCCCAGCCAGACCAGTCTGGCAACAAACTGTTCCTGGCACTCCGCTGTGGCATAAAAACAGGTTAATGAATTGAAGCGCCCCTCAGGTGGCACTGGCTTACTACGCTGGGTACTGCGCCAGACCACCTCATCTATACGGGGGATCCCTTGTCCGGCCAGGCTCACCAGAATCTGATCGCCAGGCGCGATATCCCATTCATTCCAGCGTCGAACGGAGCCAATATTGACGCGCTGTACGCGTTTATCATCCAGCATGACGGGAGTCAGCAATGCTACCACCGCAATTTTCCCGCTTTTACCAACGGAGAACTGAATACCGGTTACCTCAGATACCCTGGCCACGGGAGGATATTTCCACGCAGCCAGCCAGTCTCCCTGTCCGGGTAGCCAGTATCGCGCCTGCGGCTCTTTTCCTGTTCGCACGACCACGCCATCAGTGACAAAAGGTAATGCTGAAGTCCACCACTTTGCTCGCACTTGCTCTACGTCATCCGCACTCTTCACGGCCTTGGTAAAATGTTGCGTGAAACTGAACCCGGCAGCAGTGAGCTGCTCCAGTCTTTCAGACATGACCGCAGGACCATCGGGCCAGGCCCAGATAAAAATAGCCAGCGAGCCTAATAATTCCGGATTGCTCTGGCGCATCATCAATCCAGCAACCTTCGAGCGGGCGTTCATTCCCCCTCTCTGCTTCTGAATATGCCCCTCTTGCTGCAAAAAAATCTCACCCTGCAACGTACTGTTAGCGAGATTCCCCTTGGTCGAATGTGGTACGGAAGGGATCTGAAGAACCTTTTGCGTCCAGTCTTCGCCTTTCAGGCCATTACCACGGCTAATCGCCCGTACCAGATTGCCATTGCGATAGACTAACGTCACTGCCACGCCATCCACCTTCGGTTGCACCCAGAGATCGCTGCGAGCGTGCATCCATTGCTGTAGCTCTTGCTTATCGGCAAGTTTTCGAACTCCCGTGTGGGGAACGGGGTGCGATACTGTGCCACCCATTGGTGGCGCAGACAGATCTGGTGGAACTTCATCGCCAAAACAGCGCTGCCATTGAATTAGTTGCGCATTGAGCTGGTCATAAACGCCGTCATCTACGGCACTTTCACCCTGTTTCCAGTAACTGTCATTCCACTGTGTTATCTGCTGCTGTAGTCGTGAAATTTCCTCGTTTGCCCTGGCAGGCGACCAGACGGGGCATACCGCCCATGCGGGTAGATACCCCATTAGCAAAACCAGCCCTATGCCTTTCCATAATCCCATGTTACCTCCGCTGAGCACTGCATTTCCTGGCAGGTATAGCGCGAAATAATAGGGAAACAGAGCGGCAAAAAAACATCCTGCGAGCACCGTTCCTGACATTTGCACGTATTGCTGCAAATCATCGATAAAACAGGAAACTGATACGCTAAACGCAATAAACATGCGCAAAAAGTGTGACAAGGGCTACGTCACATAGCGGCTACGTGTATAATAAGCCCGTATGTAGGCTCTCTTTCGACAATCACATACATTAAGATACTCATGGCTCAAGGCACGCTTTATATTGTTTCTGCCCCCAGTGGCGCGGGTAAATCCAGCCTGATTCAGGCTTTATTAAAGACCCAACCGTTGTATGACACCCAGGTTTCTGTTTCGCACACCACGCGCGCACCGCGCCCGGGGGAAGTGCACGGTGAACACTATTTCTTTGTGAACCATGATGAATTCAGAACCATGATTGGCAGAGACGCGTTCCTGGAACACGCGGAGGTTTTCGGTAATTACTACGGCACCTCACGTGAAACCATTGAGCAAGTATTAGCATCCGGCGTAGACGTCTTTTTAGATATCGACTGGCAAGGTGCGCAGCAAATTCGTGAAAAAATGCCGCATGCGCGCAGTATTTTTATTTTGCCGCCATCTAAGATTGAGTTGGATCGCCGTCTGCGTGGCCGCGGTCAGGATAGCGAAGACGTGATCGCAAAACGTATGGCGCAAGCTGTTGCAGAAATGAGCCATTACGCCGAATATGATTATCTTATTGTGAACGATGATTTCGATACCGCCCTGGGCGATTTGAAAACCATCATTCGCGCCGAACGTCTGCGCATGAGCCGCCAAAAGCAGCGTCATGACGCTTTAATCAGCAAACTGTTGGCAGACTGAACCCACATTCAGTATCATGCCCAGTCATTTCTTCACCTGTTGGAGCATTTTAAGTATGGCACGCGTAACTGTTCAGGACGCTGTAGAGAAAATTGGTAACCGTTTTGACCTGGTACTGGTCGCCGCGCGTCGCGCTCGTCAGATGCAGGTAGGCGGAAAGGATCCGCTCGTACCGGAAGAAAACGATAAAACTACCGTTATCGCGCTGCGCGAAATCGAAGAAGGTCTGATCAACAACCAGATCCTCGACGTGCGTGAGCGCCAGGAACAGCAAGAGCAGGAAGCCGCTGAATTACAAGCCGTTACCGCTATTGCTGAAGGTCGTCGTTAATCACAAAGCGGGTCGCCCTTGTATCTGTTTGAAAGCCTGAATCAACTGATTCAAAACTACCTGCCGGAAGACCAGATTAAGCGTCTTCGGCAGGCGTATCTCGTTGCACGTGACGCTCACGAGGGCCAGACACGTTCAAGCGGTGAACCCTATATCACGCACCCGGTAGCGGTAGCCTGTATTCTGGCCGAGATGAAACTCGACTACGAAACGCTGATGGCTGCACTGCTGCATGACGTGATTGAAGATACCCCAGCCACCTATCAGGACATGGAACAGCTTTTTGGTAAAAGCGTTGCAGAGCTGGTAGAAGGGGTATCGAAGCTTGATAAGCTTAAGTTTCGCGATAAGAAAGAGGCGCAAGCCGAAAACTTTCGCAAGATGATTATGGCAATGGTGCAGGATATCCGCGTCATTCTCATCAAACTTGCCGACCGTACCCACAATATGCGCACGCTGGGCTCATTACGCCCGGACAAGCGTCGCCGCATCGCCCGTGAAACCCTCGAAATCTATAGTCCGCTGGCACACCGTTTAGGTATTCATCACATTAAAACCGAGCTGGAAGAGCTGGGTTTTGAAGCGCTGTACCCGAACCGCTATCGCGTGATTAAAGAAGTGGTTAAAGCCGCTCGCGGCAACCGCAAAGAGATGATCCAAAAAATCCTCTCGGAAATCGAAGGGCGTTTGCAGGAGGCAGGTATTCCGTGTCGCGTAAGCGGGCGTGAGAAGCACCTGTACTCTATTTACTGCAAAATGGTGCTCAAAGAGCAGCGTTTTCACTCCATCATGGATATCTACGCATTTCGCGTCATCGTTCATGATTCCGATACCTGCTATCGCGTACTCGGCCAGATGCACAGCCTGTACAAACCACGTCCTGGCCGCGTGAAAGACTATATTGCCATCCCAAAAGCGAACGGATATCAGTCTTTGCACACCTCAATGATCGGCCCTCATGGCGTCCCGGTTGAAGTACAGATTCGTACTGAAGACATGGACCAGATGGCAGAGATGGGTGTCGCAGCGCACTGGGCTTACAAAGAGCACGGCGGCGAAAGCAGCACCACTGCGCAAATCCGCGCTCAGCGCTGGATGCAAAGCCTGCTGGAACTGCAGCAGAGCGCCGGTAGCTCGTTTGAATTTATTGAAAGCGTTAAATCTGATCTCTTCCCGGATGAGATTTATGTTTTCACACCGGAAGGGCGCATTGTCGAACTGCCCGCCGGTGCAACGCCTGTCGACTTCGCCTACGCCGTGCATACCGATATCGGTCACGCTTGCGTCGGCGCGCGCGTCGACAGACAGCCTTACCCGCTTTCACAACCGCTCTTTAGCGGTCAGACAGTTGAGATTATTACCGCCCCGGGTGCGCGCCCGAATGCCGCGTGGCTCAACTTCGTCGTCAGTTCGAAAGCGCGCGCCAAGATTCGCCAACTGCTGAAAAACCTCAAGCGCGATGATTCCGTCAGTCTGGGCCGTCGACTGCTCAACCATGCCCTGGGCGGTAGCCGTAAACTGGCTGAGATCCCGCCAGAGAGCATCCAGCGTGAGCTTGAGCGCATGAAGCTCGCCACTCTTGACGATCTGCTCGCAGAAATCGGTCTGGGTAATGCCATGAGCGTGGTGGTAGCGAAAAACCTCCAGCAGGGCGAAGCAACAGCGAACGTACCGGCACAATCTGGCCATGGTCATCTGCCGATCAAAGGTGCAGACGGCGTGCTGATCACCTTCGCGAAATGCTGCCGTCCAATTCCAGGTGATCCCATCATTGCCCACGTCAGTCCGGGTAAAGGTCTGGTGATTCACCATGAGTCCTGCCGTAATATTCGTGGCTACCAGAAAGAGCCAGAGAAATTTATGGCGGTGGAATGGGATAAAGAAACAGAGCAGGAATTCATCACTGAGATTAAGGTGGATATGTTTAACCACCAGGGTGCTTTGGCGAACCTGACGGCGGCAATCAACACGACCACCTCCAATATTCAAAGCCTGAATACGGAAGAGAAAGATGGTCGCGTCTATAGCGCCTTTATTCGCTTGACCGCTCGCGATCGCGTGCACCTGGCGAATATCATGCGCAAAATTCGCGTCATGCCGGACGTAATAAAAGTCACCCGTAACCGAAACTAGTCTTATGAATGAACAGCGCTATGCACGTATCCGCGAGATGCTCGCACGTCGTCAGCCCGATCTGACCGTCTGCATGGAAGAGGTCCACAAACCTCATAACGTTTCCGCTATCATTCGTACTGCAGATGCGGTCGGCGTGCATGAAGTCCACGCCGTCTGGCCGGGTAGTCGTATGCGCACCATGGCCTCTTCTGCCGCAGGCAGCAACAGTTGGGTGCAGGTGAAAACTCACCTTACTATTGGCGATGCGGTCTCACATTTAAAAAACCGCGGCATGCAGGTTCTGGCAACTCATCTGTCAGATAAAGCCGTGGATTTTCGCGAGATTGATTACACGCGCCCCACCTGCATCCTGATGGGCCAGGAGAAAACCGGCATCACTCAGGAAGCGTTGGATCTGGCTGATCAGGACATCATCATTCCCATGACTGGCATGGTGCAGTCGCTGAACGTTTCGGTCGCCTCCGCGCTGATTCTGTACGAAGCACAACGCCAGCGGCAAAACGCTGGGATGTATCGACGAGAAAACAGCATGCTGCCACAAGACGAGCAGCAGCGCTTACTGTTTGAAGGCGGTTATCCGGTGCTGGCGAATGTCGCTAAGCGCAAAGGTCTTCCCTACCCTCACGTAAACACGCAGGGCGAAATTGAAGCCGATGCAACGTGGTGGGCCACTATGCAATCTGCGAGATAAACGCGATGAAAGGCCGTTTACTGGATGCCATCCCACTCAACTCTCTGACCGGCGTTGGCGCAGCGCAAAGCAGTAAACTGGCGAAAATTGGCCTGCACACCGTACAGGACCTCCTGCTACACCTCCCCCTGCGTTACGAAGACCGTACCCATCTGTACCCAATTGGCGAACTACTGCCGGGCGTCTATGCCACCGTTGAAGGCGAGGTGCTGAACTGCAATATCACCTTCGGCGGTCGCCGGATGATGACCTGTCAGATCAGCGATGGCTCCGGCATTCTCACCATGCGCTTTTTCAACTTCAGCGCAGCAATGAAAAACAGCCTAGCCACCGGTCGCCGGGTGCTGGCCTACGGTGAAGCCAAACGCGGGAAATACGGCGCAGAGATGATCCACCCGGAATACCGTGTGCAGGGCGATCTCAGCACGCCGGAATTACAGGAAACGCTGACCCCTGTTTATCCGACTACCGAAGGCGTGAAGCAGGCCACGCTGCGCAAGCTGACCGATCAGGCACTGGATCTGCTCGATACTTGCGCCATTGCCGAACTGCTACCGCCAGAGCTGTTACAGGGCATGATGAGCCTGCCCGAAGCACTGCGCACGTTGCACCGCCCTCCACCGTCGCTGCAACTCAGCGATCTGGAAACAGGACAACATCCGGCGCAGCGACGTCTGATTCTCGAAGAACTGCTGGCGCATAATCTCAGCATGCTGGCATTACGCGCCGGGGCGCAGCGTTTTCATGCCCAGCCGCTGAGCGCAAACAATGCGCTGAAAGATAAGCTGTTGGCGGCGCTACCATTTAAACCGACTGGCGCACAGGCTCGCGTTACCGCGGAGATCGAACGTGATATGGCACTGGATGTCCCAATGATGCGCCTGGTACAGGGTGATGTCGGCTCCGGTAAAACGCTGGTTGCGGCGTTAGCCGCCCTGCGCGCTATCGCACATGGGAAGCAGGTTGCGCTGATGGCCCCCACCGAATTATTGGCTGAACAACATGCGAATAACTTCCGCAGCTGGTTCGCACCGCTGGGCGTTGAAGTGGGCTGGCTGGCGGGCAAGCAGAAAGGCAAAGCGCGTCTGGCGCAACAGGAAGCCATCGCCAGCGGTCAGGTGCAGATGATTGTCGGTACCCATGCAATTTTCCAGGAACAGGTTCAGTTCAACGGTCTGGCACTGGTTATCATCGACGAACAGCACCGCTTCGGGGTGCATCAGCGTCTGGCGCTGTGGGAAAAAGGTCAGCAGCAGGGTTTCCACCCGCACCAGCTCATCATGACTGCCACGCCAATCCCGCGCACGCTGGCGATGACCGCCTATGCTGATCTCGACACCTCAGTAATTGATGAACTCCCACCGGGACGTACCCCGGTCACCACGGTCGCCATTCCGGATACCCGCCGCAGCGATATTATTGATCGCGTGCGCAACGCATGTACCCACGAAGCGCGCCAGGCATACTGGGTCTGTACGCTGATTGAAGAGTCTGATCTGTTAGAAGCTCAGGCAGCAGAAGCAACGTGGGAAGAGCTTAAGATTGCGCTGCCAGAACTCAATATTGGCCTGGTACACGGCCGTATGAAGCCCGCCGAGAAGCAGTCAGTAATGGCGGCCTTTAAGCAGGGTGAACTGCATCTGTTGGTTGCCACCACGGTGATTGAAGTGGGCGTGGACGTGCCAAACGCCAGCCTGATGATTATTGAAAACCCGGAGCGCCTGGGCCTGGCCCAGCTGCATCAGCTGCGTGGCCGCGTAGGTCGTGGCGCGGTGGCCTCCCACTGCGTCCTGCTGTACAAATCACCGCTGTCTAAAACCGCGCAGAAACGCTTGCAGGTTCTGCGAGACAGCAACGACGGGTTCGTGATTGCGCAAAAAGATTTAGAGATTCGCGGCCCCGGCGAGCTGTTAGGTACTCGCCAGACCGGAACGGCAGAGTTCAAGGTCGCAGATTTACTGCGTGATCAGGCGATTATCCCGGAAGTTCAGCGCATTGCTCGCCATATTCACGAACGCTATCCGCAACAGGCCGTGGCGCTAATAGAGCGCTGGATGCCGGAAACCGAACGCTACTCCAACGCATAGTCGATTCATAGCGGCGGCGGATGTTACCCCGCCGCACAGCCGTTATTGCGCAAAAATCGGTAACAGCAGATACAGCTTAATCACCAGCGCGTTGACGATATCGATAAAGAATGCCCCCACCATCGGCACCACCAGAAACGCCATATGGGATGGCCCAAAGCGCTCGGTAATCGCCTGCATGTTGGCAATCGCCGTCGGCGTCGCGCCGAGGCCAAAACCGCAGTGTCCGGCAGCCAGCACAGCGGCATCGTAGTTCTTACCCATCATGCGCCAGGTAACGAATATCGCATACAGCGCCATGAAAATGGTCTGCACAACCAGGATTGCCAGCATCGGCAAGGCCAGAGAAGCCAGTTCCCATAGCTTCAGGCTCATCAGCGCCATCGCCAGGAACAGTGACAGACTAACGTTACCCAGCACAGAAACCGCACGTTCGAACACCCGGTAAAAGCCCAGTAGCGCCAGACCATTGCTGAGGATCACCCCAACAAACAGCACGCAAACGAAGGTCGGCAGTTCCAGTACCGTTCCAACCAGCATTTGCGCAACGATTTTACCCACCGTCAGACAGATAGCGATCAGCGCGATGGTTTCAATCAGCACCAGTGAGGTGATCATGCGCCCAACGTCCGGCTTTTCAAATGCGGTCGGCACAGCCTGATCGTCCGGCATACCGTCTGGCGTGGTGGAGTGTTTGACCAGATAGCGTGCCACCGGGCCGCCAATCAGCCCACCCAATACCAGACCAAACGTTGCGCAAGCCATCGCCACTTCAGTCGCATTGGTGAAGCCATAACGTTCAATAAACAGCTTGCTCCATGCGGCCCCGGTTCCGTGTCCACCAGAGAGGGTGATCGAGCCAGCGATCAGACCCATCAGCGGGTCCAGACCCAGCAGGGTCGCCATACCAATACCGATGGCGTTTTGCATCAGCAACAGGCCAACAACCACAATCAGAAAAATACCCACCACGCGGCCGCCAGCACGCAAACTTGCGATATTGGCGTTCAGGCCGATGGTGGCGAAGAATGCCAGCATCAGCGGATCGCGCAGGGTCATATCGAAGTTAACTTCCCAGCCCATGCTTTTTTTCAGCACCAGCAGCGCAATCGCCACCAGCAGGCCGCCCGCTACGGGTTCGGGAATGGTGTATTTTTTCAGGAAGGAAACAGACTGGACGAGCTTACGTCCCAGCAGCAACACAAGGGTTGCCGCAACCAGCGTTGATAACGTATCGAGATAAAACATTTACAGCTCCATTAGTGCGTTTAGCACAATCACGCACGATGCATTCCAGACCGATTTTTAGCTCTTATTGAGTTTTCGGGGTGGATTTTAAGCAGAAAATGATGAAAAGTTATATAAAAATGTTTGTTTATCCGTTTTAAATATTAAGAATACCTGCTAGCAAACGTTTGCTTTTCTGCCCTGGTCAGATAAAATCACCGCTTTTCCACCATGGGATTGCCTCTGATGTCCGTTAACGCCGTAGAGTCAACAAATGCGCAACCGGTTGCGCAGACTCACAACAGTGAACTGATTTACCGTCTTGAAGATCGCCCCCCGTTAGCCCAGACCTTGTTTGCCGCCTGTCAGCATCTGCTGGCCATGTTCGTCGCGGTAATTACTCCCGCTCTGTTAATTTGCCAGGCGCTTGGTTTACCGGCTCAGGATACTCAACACATTATCAGTATGTCGCTGTTCGCCTCCGGCGTAGCTTCTATCATTCAGATCAAAGCCTGGGGGCCGGTAGGCTCAGGGCTGCTATCCATTCAGGGCACCAGCTTTAACTTTGTTGCGCCACTGATTATGGGCGGTACGGCGCTAAAAACCGGTGGCGCAGATGTCCCAACCATGATGGCGGCGCTGTTCGGTACGTTGATGCTGGCAAGCTGCACCGAGATGGTTATCTCACGCGTACTACATTTGGCGCGGCGGATCATTACCCCATTGGTCTCAGGCGTGGTGGTGATGATTATCGGCCTGTCGCTGATTCAGGTGGGTCTGACATCAATTGGTGGTGGCTATGCCGCAATGAGCGACAACACCTTTGGTGCACCGAAGAATTTACTGTTGGCAGGCGTGGTACTGGCGCTAATCATCCTGCTTAACCGTCAACGCAACCCTTACCTGCGTGTTGCGTCATTGGTGATTGCGATGGCGGCAGGCTATCTGCTGGCCTGGTTTATGGACATGCTGCCGCAAAATACCGCACCGGTAAGCCAGGACCTGCTAATGGTGCCAACGCCGCTGTATTATGGCCTGGGTATCGACTGGAGTTTACTGCTGCCGCTGATGCTGGTCTTTATGATCACCTCGCTGGAAACCATCGGCGATATTACGGCCACCTCTGATGTCTCCGAGCAGCCGGTTTCTGGTCCGCTGTATATGAAACGCCTGAAAGGCGGCGTGCTGGCGAACGGCCTGAACTCGTTTGTTTCCGCTGTGTTCAACACCTTCCCGAACTCCTGTTTTGGGCAGAACAACGGGGTTATTCAGTTAACGGGCGTTGCCAGCCGCTACGTCGGTTTTGTGGTGGCGTTGATGTTGATCGCGCTGGGCCTGTTCCCGGCGGTTAGCGGTTTTGTACAGCATATTCCTGAGCCAGTACTGGGCGGGGCAACGCTGGTAATGTTCGGTACTATCGCCGCATCCGGCGTGCGTATTGTGTCCCGCGAGCCACTGAACCGCCGCGCGATTCTGATTATCGCGCTGTCGCTGGCCGTCGGCCTGGGCGTCTCCCAGCAGCCGTTGATCCTGCAGTTCGCCCCGGACTGGGTGAAAAACCTGCTCTCTTCCGGCATTGCCGCAGGCGGTATTACCGCTATCGTTCTGAACCTGGTGTTCCCACCAGAAAAGCAATAAGCAAACTACGGCGTTGATTCTGAATCAACGCCGCTGTAACGCTCTTTCACCATTCCCGCCTTGAGCATTGCGTCTAAATCGTGCATAACTTGACTATGTGCACTTCGCGGGATGGAAGACCATGAAATTTATTGGAAAGCTGCTTCTTTACGTGCTGATCGCCCTTGCAGTGGCGATCCTCGGCCTTTATTTTCTACTGCAAACCCGCTGGGGCGCAGAGCACGTCAGTGCCTGGGTTTCACAGAACAGCAGCTACCATCTGGCCTTTGATGCCATCGATCACCGGTTTTCTTCCCCTTCCCATATTCTGCTGGAAAACGTCACCTTTGGCCGGGATGGTCAGCCCGCCACGCTGGTCGCCAAAACGGTCGATATTGGACTCAGTAGCCGCCAAATCACCGACCCGCTGCACGTAGACACCATTTTGTTGCAAAACGGCACGCTGAATCTTTCCCAGCAAACCGCGCCGTTACCGTTTCAGGCCGATCGCCTGCAATTGCAGGATATGGCGCTTAACAGCCCCGGTAGCGAGTGGAACCTCAGCGCCCAGCGCGTTAACGGCGGCGTCATTCCCTGGAGCCCTGAAGCAGGTAAAATTCTCGGCAGCAAAGCGCAAATTCAGCTCAGCGCCAGTTCGTTGACGCTCAACGATGTCCCGACCACCAACGTCTTGATTGAAGGCAGCATTGACCATGACCGGGTGACGCTTAGCAATATTGGCGCAGACGTGGCGCGTGGAGCATTAACCGGCGTAGCGCAACGCAATGCCGACGGGAGCTGGTTAGTGGAGAATCTGCGCCTGAACGATATCCGGCTGCAAAGCGACAAATCGCTGGCCGACTTTTTTGCCCCGTTAAGCACCATTCCTTCCCTGCAAATTGGTCGTCTGGAGGTAACGGATGCCCGTCTGCAAGGCCCTGACTGGGCGGTGACGGATCTCGATCTGAGCTTGCGCAACATGACCTTCAGCAAGGACGACTGGCAAACTCAGGAAGGAAAATTGTCGATGAACGCCAGCGAGTTTATCTACGGCTCTCTGCACTTCTTCGATCCGATTCTGAACGCCGAGTTCTCACCACAGGGCATTGCGCTGCGCCAGTTCACCACCCGCTGGGAAGGCGGTATGGTCAGAACATCCGGAAACTGGCTACGCAGCAACAAAGCGCTGGTCCTCGATGATGCCGCTATTGCCGGTCTGGAATACACGCTACCGGAAAACTGGAAGCAGCAGTGGATGAAACCTCTGCCAACATGGCTAAACAGCCTGACGCTGAAGAAATTCAGCGCCAGCCGCAATCTGGTAATTGATATCGACCCGAGTTTCCCGTGGCAGCTCACCGCGCTTGACGGTTACGGCGCTAACCTCGGGCTGGTACAGAACAATCAGTGGGGGATCTGGAGCGGGAGCGCCACCCTCAACGCTGCTGCCGCTACCTTTAACCGCACGGATGTACGTCGTCCTTCGCTGGCGCTGACGGCGAACAACAGCACCATCAATATCAGTGAACTGAGCGCCTATACGGAAAAAGGGCTGCTGGAGGCCACCGCCAGCATTTCGCAGTTGCCTCAGCGTCAGGCTCAGATCAGCCTGAACGGACGCGGCGTGCCAATGACGATCCTGCAGCAGTGGGGCTGGCCCGCACTGCCGCTTTCCGGCGATGGTAATATTCAGCTTACCGCCAGCGGCAATATTCAGGCCGATGCGCCGCTCAAGCCAACGGTCAGCGGGCAACTGCATGCGGTGAACGTGGAGAAACAGCAGGTCACGCAGACTATGCAGGCGGGTGTGGTTTCAGGGAGTGAAGTCACAGCACCACCACCTGCGCAATAATTTATTGCCCGGTGGCGCTTCGCTTACCGGGCTTACTCACGCTCATAAACGAATATATTCACTGCACAACAGCCACTTCACCGGCTCATCCTCTTCAATCGCCGGGAAGCGACCGCCAGGTTCCAGAAAGTGGTTGTCATGCTGGTCGTCATTGACCATCGAGATTTCCCAGCCCAGCACGAACGCCTTCTCCGCCCAAAAGCGATGATACAAGCGCGGCGGCAGGCACACCCCCTGTCCCGGTTTCAATACCAGCGTCTCGCCAGCGTCAACGGTACGCCGCTGACCATCGACGCTAACTTCAACAATACGCCGTGCGTCATACCCGTCATCAGGCGTGGCCCATGCCAGCTGCATACATAAGTCACCGCCGCCGCGATTCACGATATCTTCCATTTTATGGCGATGAAAATGCCATGGCGTTTGCTGATCCTGCTGAATTTGCAGCATCTTTTCGGCGTACGGTTTGGGGTAATCCGCTGACCCCATCAGACCATTGCGCAACGTCAGTAACGTCAGCCCCGTTTGCGCAAAATCACCGCGTCCGAAGTCAGTAACGTCCCAGCCCAACTGGAGAGCGCGCACTTCACGCCACAGAGTTTGATCCTGTTGCCGCCAGGCATCGATCGTAAAATACGCAAAATCAGGCAGACAGACCCGAAAAGTCTCGGCGATGGCATGCGCTTTATCGACGGCATAATTAATATGTGAACGCTTCATTCCACTTTTCCTTGTTGCGAAAGAGGCGGGTCGCCCCGCCTGCATGCCGTTAGTAAAGTGATGCTTTGCCGGTTGAACCGAACAATTTCATTTTGTGGCGGATCACGTCCCGCGCGGCGCTAATGGCTTCTGGGTAGATTACGTTCGGGTCCCACCAGGTTTCTTTCGCCAGGATTTCGCGGACTTTCTGGAAGTAGGCGTATTTCATATCGCTGGAAATGTTGATTTTGCCAACACCCAGCGTCACGGATTCGGCAATTTCCGCATCCGGGTTCGCGGAACCACCGTGCAGCACCAGCGGAATATCCACACGCCCGGCGATGTCGCGCAGGATGTTCATTTGCAGCTCTGGCTGCATCCCTTTTGGGTAGATCCCGTGCGCGGTTCCAATCGCCACCGCCAGCGTGTCTGCACCGGTTCGGGCGATAAAATCCTCTGCCTGAGCAGGATCGGTATAAGTAACCTTCGACACGCCGCCTTCCACTGACGTCCCGGTCTGACCAATCGTACCCAACTCCCCTTCCACAGAAACACCTACCGCATGCGCCAGCTTGACCACTTCGCGGGTCAGCGCCACGTTCTCTTCATACGGCAGCAGCGAGCCATCAATCATCACCGAGGTAAACCCACACTGAATCGCCCGCAGCACATGCTCAACCGAAGCGCCGTGGTCCAGATGCAGAGTAAAGGGAACCGGGCTACGCAGAGTGATATCGCGGACATAGCTAAAAAACGCATCGCCGACAAAATCATGTTCACTGGGGTGAATAGAGATAATCGCCGGGGTATTGGTCGCTTCCGCTTCCTCCACTACTGCACGTACAAAGCAGCTGTCCGCCACGTTGAATGCGCCGATAGCAAAACCGTGCTGACGAGTAGGTTGCAGTAATTCTTTCATCGAAACTAACATGTTAATTCTCCAGTTTCAGGGTGTAGAAAGCCCTGCCAGTGCGTCATCGCAGAGGCATAGAAGGCGTTACAGAAAATGAATCAGGCTTTGCCGATAGCGCCGCTGGCCTGCAGGTACGGAATAATGGCTTCCTCGCAGGCCTGCTCCATCAGGGCCAGGGCATCAACGAGCTCACCGGATGTGTCACGACACAGGGTATGCAGTAGCGCAGCCTTTCCGGCTTCGAAAACCGCCGCACCAACATTTATCTTGGCGACGCCAAACGTCGGGCAACGCTGTAGCTGATCAAACGGCGTCCCGCTGCCGCCATGCAGCGCCAGAGGTACCGTTGATAACCGGGCTATTTCCTCCAGCCGCAGGAAATCAATAGCAGGTGTGATACCCGGCGCGTACATGCCGTGTGCCGTACCCACCGACACCGCCAGCAAATCGATCCCGGTCTGTTGGATAAAGGGTTCCACGTCGGCGGCCTGAGTCATCAAATCAGCGTTAGCGGCATGGTCATAGCGCGGAGCATCGGCCAGATGGCCCAGCTCGCCTTCCACGCACAGAGAAACGCTGGCTGCGAGCTCGACCACTGCCCGGGTCTGGCGAATGTTCTCCTCCAGCGCAAAGGCGGAGGCATCGATCATTAACCCGCTGAATCCGGCGCGAAAAGCCTGACGAATGCGTACAGGATCCTTTCCATGATCCAACGCCAGCGCGACCGGTACTGAGGCTTCCTCTGCCAGCGTTTTGACAACCGCAGCCGCTATCGGGGCCGGAAAATGCTCCAGATGCCCCTGATACAGATTCAGAATGATGGGCGCACGGTGCTTCTCTGCCACCCGAACCGCCGCACGGGCGCTTTCCAGGTTCATGCAGTTAATGGCCAGCAGCGCGTACTGCTCACGCCAGGCTTTCGTCACCATGCTTTTCATATCGGCAAACATACGGCCTCCGGTTATTCCAGGGTGAAGGTGATCTCTTCGTCTTTCAGTTTTTGATCGCTGAGTTCATCAAACTCTTCGTCACGCTCGGTCACCGGTTTCTTCCACAGCGACAACATGACACCGCAAATCACTGTGCCGATCCCCAGCGCCAGGCAAAACAGCAACGGATGCGTAAAGAGCGGGACCACAAACATGCCGCCGTGCGGTACCGGGCTTTCGACACCCCACACCATAATCAGGCCGCCCGCAATCGCCGAGGCCACCACGCAGGAGCCCACCACGCGCAACAGGTCGCGCGCTGCAATCGGAATGACCCCTTCGGTAATCATGCAGATCCCCATCGGGAATGCCGCTTTCAGCGCCTCGCGCTCCGCACGGGTGTATTTGTGACGCGTCAGCAGGAAAGAGAGCGTAATGCCGAACGGAGGGATCATCGAGCCAACAAACTTCACTGCTTCCGGACCGTACACACCGCTGACCAGCATGCCGTCAGCAAACAGCGACATGGTTTTATTCACCGGTCCGCCGAAGTCGAATGTCGCCATCGCACCGAGGATAGCGCCCATCAGAAAGCGGGATCCGCCCTGCATGGACTCCAGCAGATGAATCAACGCGTCCTGCAGCCAGGCTATCGGCTTGCCAATCAGCGTCATCATCAACAGGCCGCCAATGACGGTACTCAGTACCGGCAACACCATGATGGGCATCAGCCCCTGCATCGACTGTGGCAAACGGATATAGCGCTTAAGTAGCAGTACGGTATAACCGACCAGGAACCCGCCCAGCATCCCGCCGATAAAACCGGTATGAATTTCGCCGCAAACAAAGCCGACAATCAGGCCCGGCGCAAATCCGGGACGATCGGCAATGGAGTACGCAATCGCCGCACTAATCAGCGGTACGATTAACCCCATCCCCCAGCCGCCAATCTGGTTGAGCATCCAGGGTATGGTTCCTGTTTTTTCACCCACGTTAGTGCCGCCAAGTATTTGCCCGAGAGCAATACAGATCCCGGCGGCGACAATTAACGGGATCATCCACGAAATCCCCGTTAATAAATGTCTTTTTATTTCCTGAGATAGCGGAATTTTATTTTCACTCATGTGAAACCCCTCCAGAATGAGGATCGCTACTGGTTATTATTAACTAATGATTTTTCGACTTTTTCAAGAAACTGAATGGGCGATTTTATGACGATTTCGGTTTTCACTCGCACGATGCGTTTATTTGAAAATCGTTCCTCCCCTTTTATTTTGACATCGACAGCAAGAATTACGACATCAGCTGCAGAAATATCCTCTGTCAGCAGTTCGTTCTCCGTGCCGATAGTTCCCTGGGTTTCAACTCTTATATTATGACCAAGCGCTTTAGCACCTTTAATTAGCTTCTCACGGGCAATATAGGTGTGCGCAATACCCGCCGTACAGGCGGCAACACAAACAATATTCATAACATGCTCCACTTTTTATTTAGCAGACATTGGATTCAGCATATTGGCTAAAAAGCTCAATAATTTTCTGTGGACTGCTTTCGACTAACAGTTGTTCAATAATGTCGTCATCCGCCAACGCGCCGGCAACCTGCGAAAGCAGACGAATATGTGTAGTGTTTTGATCTTCAAGACGTACGGCAAACAGAATGATGCAGCGCACGTTGCTGCCATCCAGGGTTTCCCAGGGAATATCCTGGCGGGTACGCCCAATTGCCAGCGTGGTATTGACCACTGCCGAGGATTTCCCATGCGGGATCGCAATATGATTTTCGAAGCCGGTCGAGCCTTCTGATTCACGCTGCCAGACATCCTGAATAAACGTTTCCCGACAGCTAATTGCCCCATCTTTCTGCAGAATATCCGTCAGTTCCTCAATAGCCTCCGTTTTGTTTGTGGCCTTCATGTCCAAAATAACGCGATTTGTATTGAGTATTTTCGTGATGTCCATCAATCATACCTCATGGAGTTCAGACATTAATTTTCGACGACCAGCGACGTCGCCCGATGTAATTTTTCCGTAATAACCGTTTCTGTTACCCGCTTAATATCTGCATCATTGAAAAAGGCGGTGACATACACGACCGGCATAGCAACAGCAGGTAAATTTATCGTCGATACCACCAGTTCAATATCGTCAGTCAGTACGGAGGGCAGGCTGCCTGCCGATACCACGCCGACGATAGTCCAGTCCGGAAAGGCGCGCAGAATACGGCTTTTGAGTAAGTGAGAGGTGCCAATACCGGTTGAGCAGACCAGCAGCACACGCTTACGCGCTATCTGCCGCTCCATTGCGGCTTGAAAATGCACGGTTAAATATCCCACCTCATCTTCCGACACGGGCCGCTCGCCCCAACCGCTAAACACCCGATTCACCGCGCACTGGGTCAGACGCCACACGTCCTGCAACTCGCCTTTAATATCCTCCAGCAGCGGATTACGAATGCGGATCTGGTAGTTCAGGCGGTTAATCAGCGGCTTAATGTGGATCAGCAATCCGTCATACAGCGCCGTGTCCTGGCTAAGATCGCTGTCGACCATCTCGGCAAAGGAGGCAATCAACCGATGGGTAATCAAACGCGCTTCGTCGCTAGAGTGCATATGGCCAATCACGCTCACGTCGTTATGCTCTTCAATTACCACGCCGGAAGAGATAATGTATTGATAAATAAACCAGACTTCGTCTTCCGGTAGCGGGTGGGCAATGCGTTTTTCAATATGTTGAATCATCCGGCTGGCAATGGAAAAAATATTCTCGTCACATGAGGTGATATTTTCATCTTTTCTCGGCAGCGCATTGCCCCGCGTGATGCGGTACATCATGATCAAAATATGGGTAAAGATATTGACGTAATAAGGCTCGCCCAGAGACCAGCACAGGTCGTTCTCCATTTCCTGCAATAACGTCTGGACAAATAAAACATCTTCTTCGCCAAAGTAATGCACTAAGGCTTTATAACTGCCCGGGTCAAGGCGTGAATAAACCACGTTACCAGGTTCATTATGGTTAATCACGCCGTTAATCAGCGACGCCATCGCCTGGCGTACACCGCTCTCGCTGCCTTCGATATGCGTGCCGCTCTGACTGCGAATCAACGACAGGCCCAGTGGGGTAATCCAGGATTCAATTACTTTCAGATCATTAACAATCGATGCGCTACTAATGAAATAACGTTCGGATAATTTACTGATCGACGTTTCATGCGGCGTTTCGCTTAATAACTGTGAGGCTATCTTGACTCGCCGTGAATTATTCATCATGCCGTCAGTATCATCACCTTCCGATCCTAATAACTGATCCATATATAAAAGGTCGGTAATATTATCGGAACTTAATATCACCCCAGCACCAGCACGTTTATCGATGGTTATTTTCCATTCTGATAACCATGGTTCCAGTAAGCGCAGATCGCGCTGCACAGTTTTCTCTGAAACAGATAAATACTCGGCAATTTTCAGCAGCGTGACATATTCCTTCTTAGACAGAAGAAACTTTAATAATCTGTTTTGTCGCGAGGTAATCATTTGCATTATTTACCCTTATCACACACCAGATTAAATAGCTAAAGAAGCGCTTATGCTCCACGTGTAATCCGTGATGATAAATATAAGAGGACTACGATGCGTCAACAATACTAAATCGTGTCCAGTAATCCGGACAGAAATAAGACAAAAAGAGGAAATAGTGAGATATTTACGGCGCAGATCACATTTTTCGCGGGAATCAGAGTGATACCGCTCGCAAATATGCAGAGATAAAAATTTAATTCAGGATGTTTTGGATTTTCAGATCTGGAATGCTGCTCGCAGCATGGGCCGGATAAAACGCATCCGGCACCACGTCGACACATACTTACAAGGTAATCGTCAGCTCACTGCCCTGTGGAGTAATAACTACACCCAGCTCACTGTCCATATGCGACCCGCATTTAATGCCGCCAATTTTCTGAATATTTCGCAGGCACAGCGTCCAGTTGCGTGCCTCACCGTTCCCTTTCACAGTGATAGTATTACCTACACGCGTCGCCTTCAGCGTGAAGATAACCGAGCCGTCCATCGCAGGCACTTCACACACAGCTTCCCGGCCCTCCTGCAGATGGAACAGCTGGAACGCGGTTCCTTCGTGCCAGGCGTAGTCCGGCTTCTGATTATTGCTGCCCAGCGCCAGCAGGGTGTTCTCACGCACGTAGACTGGCAGGCTCAGGAAGTCATGCTGCTGCTTATGCCAGCGGCTGCCAGACACCTCGTCGTTACGCCACAGATGCGTCCAGCGTCCTTTCGGCAGGTAGAACTGCACATCGCCCGCCTCGCTAAACACCGGTGCGACCATTACGCTATCGCCCAGCATGTACTGGCGGTCGAGGTAATCGCACGCCGGATCGTCCGGGAACTCCAGCATCATTGCGCGCATCATCGGCGTGCCTTGCTCATTGGCGCGCGCCGCTTCGCGATACAGATACGGCATCATGCGGCATTTCTGCTCGGTGAAGTAGCGCACCACATCGCAGGATTCGTCATCGTACGCCCACGGCACACGGTAGGATTTGCTACCGTGCAGACGGCTGTGGCTGGAGAGCAGCCCGAACGCACACCAGCGCTTGTAGACGTGCGCCGGGGCGGTATTCTCAAAGCCGCCAATATCGTGACTCCAGAAGCCAAAGCCGGACAGACCAATGGACAACCCGCCGCGCAGGCTTTCGGCCATCGATTCATAGTTGGCATAGCAGTCGCCGCCCCAGTGCACCGGAAACTGCTGCGCGCCGACCGAAGCTGAACGCGCAAACAGCACCGCCTCTTCTTCACCGACAGTCTCTTTCAGCACGTTCCACACCAGTTCGTTGTAGATGTACGCATAGTGGTTGTGCATTTTCTGCGGATCGGCACCGTCAAACCACTGAACGTCAGTAGGAATGCGTTCGCCAAAGTCGGTTTTGAAGCAGTCGACGCCAATATCCACCAGACCTTTCAGCTTATTGGCATACCACTCACAGGCTTGCGGATTAGTGAAGTCGTAAATCGCCAGGCCCGGCTGCCATTTATCCCATTGCCACAGGGAACCATCCGGCCGCTTGAGCAGATAGCCTTTCTCTTTCAGCTCTTTGAATATTGGCGATTTCTGGCCAATATACGGGTTAATCCACACGCAGACCTTCAGCCCTTTTTCTTTCAGGCGGCGGATCATGCCTTCCGGATCCGGGAAGGTCAGCGGATCCCACTCAAAGTCGCACCACTGGAAGGCTTTCATCCAGAAGCAGTCAAAGTGGAAAACGTGCAGCGGCAAGTTGCGCTCGGCCATGCCGTCAATAAAACTGTTGACCGTCGCTTCGTCATAATTGGTGGTGAACGACGTGGTCAGCCACAGGCCGAACGACCAGGCAGGCGGCAGCGCGGGACGGCCAGTGAATTGGGTATAACGGTTCAACACGTCCTTCGGCGTTGGGCCGTCGATGACGAAATATTCCAGATACTCGCTTTCCACGCTGAACTGCACTTTCGACACTTTCTCAGAGCCGATTTCAAACGACACGCACTGCGGATGGTTCACCAGTACGCCGTAACCGCGGTTGGTGATATAGAACGGGATGTTCTTGTAAGATTGCTCGGTGCTGGTGCCGCCGTCACGGTTCCAGGTTTCTACCGTTTGCCCGTTACGCACCAGCGCGGTGAAGCGTTCGCCCAGTCCGTATACCGTTTCCCCAACACCCAGATCCAGGCGCTCAAACATATAGTTGCGCCCGCTGTTGGTATCCTGCACGTAGCCGTTGTTTTTCAGCTGGCTGCCGGTAATACGTTCGCCGTTACGCAGGAAATCCAGCGACCAGAATTCCCCTTTGGTTACGCGCACGCTCAGGTTACCGCTCTTCAGTTCGGCAATCTCAGCGGTGTTGCGCATCTCGACCTTCACATCCTGCAGCACATTGAGCGGGTAATGCGGACCGGTATCCAGCGCCCCCTGGAAGTGCTCCAGACGCACACCGACCACGCCTTCCTGCGGCGAGAAGAAGCGCAGGGTAAACAATGGGGTATCCAGTTGCCAGGTACGTTCACGCACGTCGCGCGGCGCAACGTAGACAATCATCTCATTGCCCTGCTGTTCAACCTCGAACACCTGAATCGGGTTAATCACGTTCAGACCGGGCTGAATCAGCCAGTTTCCATCGCTAATTTTCATCATCGGTTCCTTAGTTCTGTAATTCTTTCGTCGTGAAATCCTGCTGATTGCGGCGCGCGCCCTGCGCCAGTTGGCTCATGATTTCAGTCAGATACGGGGTTTTTAGGGTGTAGAAGCGTTTGGCGATCACGGCACTCAGCAGGTAGCAAATAGCCGGGACTATGGTGAACAGCGCGATGATGATGCTAATGGTGGCGCTGTTCTGGGTTTTCGCTGCGGCGTCGTAGCCCCCGCCTGCCAGCATCCAGCCGATCAGCGCCCCACCGAGCGCCAGCCCCAGCTTGAGCACGAACAGCGTGCCCGCAAAGCTGATCCCCGTCAGACGTTTTCCGTTGCACCACTCGCCGTAATCCACGGTGTCGGACATCATTACCCACTGAATTGGCGTCACGAGCTGATGCAGTACGCCAATCACGAAGATGAAGACGAACATAGTGATGTTGGCGTGCATCGGTACGAAGAACATCGCCAGACTGACGACCGCCAGCGCGGCGTTGGTCCACCAGAAGACGCTGACTTTGCATTTCCAGTCGGTCAGCGGCTTCGCCAGCGCAGAGCCGATCAGATTGCCGACGCAATAGGTGGTGAGGAAGGCGACAAACACTTCTGGCGTGCCCAGAATCCAGGTGACGTAATACATCATCGCCCCGCCGCGTACGCAGACAGCAAGGATGTTGAGGATGGTCAGCAGGCCGACGATGCGCCATTGATCGTTCTGCCAGATGTCGCGCAGGTCTTCACGCATTGAGTTGCTGCTCGGCGGCGCTTCCACGCGTTCTTTGGTGGTGAAAAAGCAAAATGCCAGCATCAGGAACGCCACAACCGAGAGCACGGCAATCCCGCCTTGAAAGCCGAACGCTTTATCCTCGCCGCCAATCAGATTCACCAGCGGCATCATCAATACGGTGGAGAGCATGCCGCCCGCCGTCGCCAGCACGAAGCGCCAGGACTGCAGGGAGATACGCTGCGTGGGGTCATTGGTGATGACGCCGCCCAGCGCGCAATAGGGAATATTCACCACGGTGTAGAGCAGGGTCAGCAGCGTGTAGGTGATTGCGGCATAAATCATTTTGCCGTTTAGACTGAGATCTGGCGTACTGTAGGCCAGCACGCAAACCAGGCCAAACGGCAGTGCGCCAAACAGTACCCACGGGCGGAATTTCCCCCAGCGCGACCGGGTGCGGTCGGCGAGCAGTCCCATGCAAGGGTCTGAGATAGCATCCAGCGCGCGGGCCAGCAGGAACATGGTGCCGACAAATCCGGCCGGAATACCAAAAATATCGGTATAGAAGAACATCATATATAACATGACGTTATCGAAGATAATGTGGCTCGCCGCATCGCCCATTCCGTAGCCAATCTTCTCTTTAACGGACAAAATCTCACTTTTCATTACGCATCCTTGTTAGCACTTTCACACGCACTGATACCGGTTACAGTTCTTGTAAACCATCCCTGTGAGCGCGGGTATTCCGATATCTCGTTATCAAATTACGATTCTTTTTTTCTGTGATCAGAGTTGCGTCGAAAAATGTGATGAAATGTAACTACCGGATTTATTGAGGATTTATATGAAACCGATCATGGCAAGACAAAAGGGAAGTTAAAAAAGTGAGTGAGGGGGTGTGGAAACGTTTGGAAGTAGCTATAATGCGCCCCGCCTCCATGTAGCAATCGAGGCGCGGAAGATCGTCATCTCCGGTGAGGTGGCTGGACTTCAAATCCAGTTGGGGGCGCCAGCGTTCCCGGGCAGGTTCGACTCCTGTGATCTTCCGCCAAAATTCTCATATCATCCTCAAAGATTTTATTTCATTTCAATTATCATAACCTTCAGAATTAAGGAAGAGACATGAGTTGGGCACTAGCTATCGCTACTATTTTTGCTACCCTTTTAAGTCCCTTGCTCGCAGTAAGAGTACAAAAGTTTATCGAGAAACATTCAGAAAAAAGAAACATAAAAGTTAATATATTCACCGAACTAATGGCAACAAGATCGGCCGCAGCTCGCCTTTCCAATGAGCACGTTAGAGCGCTGAATATGATCGACTTAGCATTCTATGGTGATATAAAAGGAAGTATAAACAAAAGAACAAAATCCGAGAAAAAAGTCCTTGAAGCATGGAAAGAATATTTCACTCATTTATGTACTCACTGTCCAGAAAGTGAGAGTGGTAACACGATGTGGAATCAAAATAGCGATAGACTATTTGTGAATTTACTTTCTGTTATGGCTGAAGATATAGGCTACGATTTTGATCGAGTTCATTTGCAGAACGCTATTTATATACCTGTAGCTCACGGACAAATGAATTTAGATAATCAAAAAATTCGTAAAGGCCTAGCTTCAATATTCTCTGGTGAAACAGCATTAAAAATGGATGTAGTTTCTTTTCCCGAATCTTCTGACGCTCAAAATTCTCAATTGAACTAGCCTACATTTCTGGCTCAATACCTAATTTACGTAATTCATTTCTCCCCAAGGTTTTGAGCCAATTCCCCAAACTCATCCCCTCAGCCTTTGCCGCAGCCTCGAACTGCGCCTTTAACTCAGGTGTGATACGAATCTGAAAAGTTGGAGCCTTTCCGGATTTGGACTGATTTGGGTCGCGTTTAGCCGTTGACATGTACGTACCTACAAGCGCAAGATATCACCAATCAGGTACGTACCTTTACACCTAACGACCTGATTTATAAACGCCCTCGCCCGGTATTCGCAGTACCCGACGAGAGCTAACCTCACCAACTATCAAGGAGTTGATTATGGCTGATTCGCATTCTACCCCAGACAGCGACCAATTCGGAACCGAACGTTCGGTAATTGTGGGATATCGCCCGAATGTTTTCGACAAATCCACACCCAAAATTATTCTTTCCGGCAAGTGGCTACGCGCGGCGGGGTTTGATACCGGGCAACAGATTAGCGTAAAAGTGATGAACGGCTGTATCGTCCTGATGGTCTATGGCGAACAGGAGCAGCGATTGCAGGATAAGCTGAAAGAGGCCAATCAGAAGTTAAATAGAATTGAGACCACGCTGGCGACTCTTCAGTGAAGTACGGCTGAACCTGTAAGGGTTACTTACAGGTTCACCTAGTGCCGGATGGCACTTACGCTTATCCGGCCTACGAACTGCACACAGCAAAAAATAACGTTGCGGCCATTCATTTTCAGTTGTTCGGTTTTACCGAACAACTGCCATAACCATCCTATTTAATACGTAAAAAAGCCGCCGATCGGTTAATCAGCGGCTTTTCCATTACCAGCAACTACATCAGAAGTTATATTTCACGCCCAGCATACCGCGGGTATCGCTGTAGCCTTTGTCGCCGATCTGTTGAGCCACGTTGCTCCACACGTTGAGGCGCGGGGTGATTTGCCCTTCTACGCCGACTTTCAGTTCGCCAATGTTCTTCGTACCGCGCATGTCGTTGCTCACATCATCCATCTTCACGCTGGTCGTCTGCGTGTTGTGGATCCAGTTGGCTTCGACAAACGGCTGGAACTCGCGTGATTTACCGTCGTCGATGGCGTTGTGACCGTTGATAAAGGCCTTCACGCCCAGACGGGTCATCAGGTTGCCATCGGTGTTATCTTTCACGCGGGTACCGTTCGCTTCGCGGTGACTGTCGGCTTGCACGTCCATCCATACCACCTGCGCTTTCGGTTGCAGCCAGTAGCTGTTGCGCTCGTTTTCACCCAGTTTGAAGCTATAACCCGCTTCGACCGAAGCGGTTATCCCGCTGGATTTATATTTCTCTGTCGCCTGCTCCTGGCCCATCACCTTGTTATCAAACCAGTTGTACAGCATCCAGGTGTCTACGTAGGTGCCGGTCTTGTCGGCGTCATTGGCATACCATGTGCCATACAGCCCCACGCTGTAACCGGTGACCTGACCACGTGAATGGTAGCCAGTCAGGCTGGACTGTGTGCGGTTCTGGCTGTTGGCGTAACCTGCCATTGCGCCGATGTGCCAACGGTCGAGACCGTCGCTACTCCACTGCGCCAGATCGCCGCCTAGCTGCATCACATAGCTGTTGCTTTGGGTTTTTAACTGCCCGCTGCCATCTTTGAAGCGGGTATGCGCCCCGACGTTACGCATCCACATGCTGGTAACTTTCTTCTCGCCTGTCAGCATATCGACGTACTGCGTTTCACCCAGACGATCGTGCAGTCGGGTCATAAACAGCGTGTTAGCGGCGTAGTTGTTCGCCAGATAACTGCCTGCTTCCGGGCGGTATTGCTGCTCGGTGACCGGAGGTGCGACAGGTATTTCCGGCTCAGGGATTATCGGATCGACCGGGTCTGGATCGACAGGACCTGGGTCAATAGGGTCAACCGGATCCGGGTCAACAGGGTCTGGGTCGATGGGATCTACCGGGTCCGGGTCTTCCGGATCCGGCGGAGCAGGAATAAAGCTGGTCAGATACCAGTTACTACCTTTCTGCACCACGTTATAGTCGTACGCACCGGCAACAATACGACCCGCTTTCTCAAACGTACCGTCAGAATTACCGGCCACTTCGATAATCTCAATACCTTCAATGGTCTGCGCCCCGGTTCCGCCAATGTTGTTCACCGCCACAAACGCGTTACCGGCGGTATTGCCGAGCACCTTCAGCTTGTCGGTTTCGGAGGCATCGTCATTCAGGACGGTATTGAAAACCAGTTTGCCGCCGTTGCCGGTGAAATCTTCATTAATGGTAAGCGTCTGCCACGGTTCTCCGTCAGCATGGCCAAAGTTCACCACGGACCCGCCGTTCAGCGTCAGGTCAGTAAGCGTTGAGCTGTTGGTCATGTTCCAGGTCGCATCGCTCATTTGCAGCGAGATAACTCCCGTTCCGGCCGTGACGCTGGTGATGTATGACGCCCCACTCCACAACGAGTTGTCGGTCATATTGAGCGTAATGGTACTGTTTTGCTGTGGCAGGCTGCTGTTCGCGGCAGTCGCGCCGGCGGCGTGAAGATCGCCATCGATAAGGAAGCGCCCGCCTGCGGAGCCGTCTACGGAGCCGCCCGTTTCGGTGCTGATGGCATAACTTTCATTGCTGTGATTGCCCGCCATGGTAATGACAGCGCCGCCCGCCAGGTTTATCACACCGCGTGAAGCCGCATACAGGCCGCGTGGCGCTTTGCTGTATGACGCCGCTTTGGCCGAATTGTTTACGTTGATCGTCGCGTTTTCGCCGAGATTCACCGTCGCATTGGTGGAATAAACCGCATGTGCGCTGACGCCGTTGACCGTAATCGTGGCATTGTTGCCCAGTTCCGTTTTGGAAGATGAGGCGGCATAGATCCCTGTTGAGGAAGCACCCGACGTCTCGATAGTGGCGTCATCACCAAGGCGGATCGAGGAGCCGCTCTGCCCGGTGCGAAGACCTTCTGAACTGTCACCTATCGTCACAATGTGTGCCCGGTCGCCGACGACAATCGTATTTTTGGCCTGCGTTTCGTCTCTCATCGCGTTTGCAGTGATCCCACGCCCCTGATAACCGGTGGTTTGAATATACAGATCGTCGCCAACGTAAATATTGGCCGAACCTTTCCAACCCTGCCCCTGATTATAGGCGCTGTAACCGGCGTTAATGCCGTCACCATCCTGACCGTCCACATAGATGCTGGTGCGATCCCCGGTGATGATAAAGACCGGGTTATCCGGCGAATTGCCCCCGTGCGTGCGGATACCATCAACATCCTTACCATTATTAGCGGCATTCTTCGACTGCGTGCGGATCGTCAGGTCGTCACCGAAAATAACGCCCGGGCTACCCGTCGCACTGTTCTGAATAACGGTAATGGAATGTTCGAAGGCTTCAGCTCCAGGCCCATTCAGCGTTAATCCATGACCAAAAACGGGAATGGTGCCGGCACTCCACTGATAAACATAATTCGGCGTAGCGCTGGTTTTAGCGAAACTGGCATTCGCCTGTGCAGGAAATAAAGCCTGCAACTCCGGGGGCAGACTGCTAACCAGACCGCTGGAAGGCAGACTGTCAATATCAATCCAGGCCGCATGGGCCGAAAATACCATAGAAGTTAATGCGGCTGAAACCGCGATGGCAATACGAGAGTAAGATTTGGGATTTGGCATATTAGCCTCCTGCTATCAGGCGTAGAGCGTCCACCACATCGCAAGGATGTGAAATAATAAAAATCAGAAATGCGTTATAAAATATTCGATAGTATTTTATGAATACTATGGCCCAACTTATCTTCAAGCCGGAGCTTATAGACATATATTTTCTTAATATCAATATTATCTATTTGGGTAATTTGCTGAATACTTTTTCCTGAGACAAATCGCTTCAGTAATATCATTTCTGTATAGTTGAGTGAGCGTCCACGTTTACTGTTAGCGAGATGACCGGTAAATAATCGTCTCATTTTCTGATGCTGTACGTCATCATCATCATCAGAATATATAATCCCTTGTATTTTATTGCTTTTCGATAGCCAGTAGTTGGCTAACGGCGCCAGGTTCCGGTCCGCTATCAAAACAATATGCATGCCGCTATAAGCCAGACGATCAACCCATTGCGGGTCGGCAAACAGGCGCAGGTTCGGGAAAGAGAAGTCCACAAAAATAAACCCGCGCGACAAATGGTTTTGATTATTAAGCAGAAGTTTTTCAATAATTCCTTTTTGCAGAAAGCCATTTCCCTCAGGCCAGATAGCAAAAGCGGCACGGTGACAGTAACTGGCGCGAACCGCAGCATCCGGAAATAATTGACAGGATAATTCACAGCTTATGCAACGAACACTCTGTGATGGTGATCTCTTCATCAAAATGACTCCTGTTATTTTTCCATAAATATTTCATTGGTAAATAAATGTGTCAATCCGACACGTACGACATTCCTTGTCAGTTAATAACAGTGGCGCTAATAAAATGTAATAAACTCCTGATGTGCTAATAAGTATGGACTGTGATTAATACGATTGCGCTAAGCTTTTTTGTGCCTTATCTCAGAATAACAGCCTGGGCATTAGGAATTTTATGCATAAATTAAAACCATAGGATAAATCCCAAAAAAGCACTATTTGCTAAAAAAACAAACGATGTAAACGATACTCATTAATTACACAATACTGATAACTCAATCACCCTTGAAGTGCTGTGGATAAATATAATGATAATTCAGATAAACCTGTAATGAATTCTCATTATTTAACATTAGTTAATTTTACCTAAGAACTTACTCAGCTAACACTTTGTATGTAAAGAACATTTAACTCTTAAATGAAATTCTTATCTGCGATCACGTACAAAGAGTGAGGCATATTATCGATTTGGATGTAAAATTTAAGGTAAGTGTTGGCACATGCGGTGATACGTTTTGGTTACTGAGGGCTGGGCAATTGTACCTTATCAATCAGTTGGTCGAATTTAATCCTGATAACAAAAGCCTGGTCAATCGACAGACAGGGCGAGCAATCCAACTTCAGCTCCCAGCCTCGCTCTGTTTTCTCTATTTAATTACTCACGCAAGTGACATTGTTTCTCAGAACACGTTGATTAAAGTGGGCTGGGGTGAGAGAAATAATGTGACCACCACCAACACATTTTACCAGGCTATTCTGACGCTACGTAATGCTCTGGCGGATGTGGGTCTGCCGAGAGATACGGTAAAAACAATTTCCCGGCGCGGGCTTGCATTAAATGAAAATACGCAGATTGAGGCGATAACACATCCTCAAAGTGAAGTTTACCAGCCACCGGTTATAGAGGATTACGCGCCCCCAAAGATAATTGCTCCCGCGCCTCAACAAACGACGCGGGGACCCTGGTGGTACATTATATTTAGCACGGGCATCGTTATTGCCACCCTGCTTATCTGGCTGGTGTGGTATCAGACGCGTCCTGTTATGCCGTTTAGTAAATTCGTGTCTGTTTCTATGCAAGTTCCCTCTCGGCAAAACTGTAAAATTTATTACTCACCAAATGAGCACGACCAGGAGAATTATTTCAATCTGATGCAACTGCATCCCTATCTCTGTGAAAACAACAAGCACGTCTTCCTTTCCGGCTACCGCAAAGCGGAGAGGATCGTGGCGTTTGTCTGTGATAAAGATGCGCGGATAGATGCTAACGCGTTTTGTACTACCCACTATTACTGGATGCGCGGGTAATGAAAAAAATACATCATCTTATTTTGCTGGTAATCGGTCTGGCGACGTTGCTCGGTTCAGGCGGGTGGCTATGGTATTCACGCTTTGCCGAAAAGCCGCTGAGTTGCATCGGCAACATGGAATGGAATATTGGCAGCAATCGCTTTGCCGGTACGTTAGCGTTTCGGATGTACGATAATGCAGGTTTGGCCACCATTACCGGAAAACTGTACGGATGTAATACCTCAGACATCAGCAGGAACATTTATTTCAACTACACCAGACAGCACGAAGCCCGGGTGCTACAGGCGATGCAGGTGGTCAAAACCTTCGCAGACAGCGCCGATGAAACGGATATTAACAACACCTTACCCGGTTTTTACCGCCAAAGCGGACAAACCCTGAGTCTGGTCATGGAAGAGTATAAGGGCGCATGGATCTTTGCCAGCTCCAATGTACCCTCGCTGTATTGCCGCAAGAGGTAACGTCATATCCGGAAACAAAAATCGCGCCCCCTCAATGGAATTCATATTTGCCATCATCGACTTACGCGACATGGGTCACTGAATCCTCTAATAACCCATTGCTATTCTTCATCCCGAATCAGGAAACATCCTGAATATCACGATATCCATTGCGTAATAATTAAGCGAAATGGGCGTTTTATTTTGCCCAGAAGACTTCAATCTACGGATGGATATTCGGAGAAGGCGTGGGCAGGGGCGTTTATCTCTCTCGCGAGCAATGTCTGAGGGTTCAGACGTTATCGCATTTCAGGAAACGGTATGTTTCCGGTGTATTTTTGGCGTACATATGAGGGATACGTAATGTTTACTTTTAAAAAGTGCCTGATTGCACTTTCTATAAATTTGGCCGTTGTTTCATCAGGTTTTGCTTGTACGACCCTGCTGGTCGGCAATGAAGCATCAGCGGACGGCTCAATGCTGGTTGCCCGTAGCGCTGACAGCGATGCCCTGAAAGCGCAACATTTTGTCATTCACCCGGCAAAACAGAATCAGACCGGGGTATACAGCACCAAAGCACATAACGGTGCGAATGACTTTACCTGGCCGCTACCCAAAAACTCTCTTCGCTATACCACGGTTCCAAACTGGAAAACCCAGTTGCACGGCGCGACCGGATTTAACGAGCTGGGCGTTGGCGTGAGCGGCACAGAATCTATTTTTGCCTCACCAAAAGCGCTGGCCGCCGACCCTTACGTTGAGGATAAAGGGATCACCGAAGACGATATTCCGGATATTCTGCTGTCGCAGAGTAAAACCGCGCGTGAAGCCGTGGCGCTACTGGGCCATATCGTTGAGACCGTCGGCGCAGGCGAAGGCTTTGGCGTTGCCGTCGTCGACGATAACGAGATCTGGTATCTGGAAACCGGCAGCGGCCATCAGTGGATGGCGCAGCGTCTGCCAAATAACCAGTATTTTGCCACCGGTAACCAGGGCCGCTTACAGGATTACGATCCGAAAAACCCGGACATGATGGCGTCAAAAAACCTGATTCAATTTGCGACCGAAAAGGGTCTGTACGAACCGGCAAAAGACGGTAAATTCAACTTCTCCAAAGCCTATACCCGTGATGACGAACGTGACCGCACGTATAACGACCCTCGCGTTTGGACCATCCAGAAAGAGTTCAATCCTTCCGTAAACCAGGATATGGCCAAAGGACGTGAATTCCCGGTCTTCATGACGCCAGAGAAGAAAATGACGCTGGACGATGTGAAGGCCGTACTGCGTAACCATTATGAAGGCACCAGCCATGACCCCTACACCAACGGCCTGAACGGCAAAGAGCCATGGCGTCCGGTCAGCGTCTTCCGCACCTATGAAGCGCATGTTATGCAGGTCCGTCCGTGGTTGCCAAAAGAGATCGGTGAAACGACCTACATTGGTTTGGGCATGGCCGATCTCACCGCCTTTGTTCCGTACTACAGCGGCCTGAAAGCGTATCCGGCTAACTATACGATGGGTACCGATAAAGCGGACGATCAGTCTATCTACTGGAAATATCGTAAATTACAAACGCTGACGATGACCGATTATCCGAAGCTCGCGCCAATCGTCAAAAAAGCCTACAAAGCGTGGGAAGACAAAGTGGCCAAGGAGCAAAAAGAGGTTGAAGCAGAGTATCTGAAGATGGCGAAAACTGATAAACCAGCCGCCGATAAGATGCTGAATGACTTCAACCTGCGCATCATGGCCGACGCCGAGAAGCTGACGGAAGATCTGACTAATCAGCTATTTACCATCCGCACCAAAGACATTCAGTCTGATATCTTCTTTGCAAACGCTGCGAAAAAAGACTGAGTAACGACGCGATAGTATTCTGGCGTAAAGCGCTTACTAGCTTTGCGCCAGCATTTCACACCGCGCCTTCACCGCGTCGTGCAGCAGACGGACCGCCGTTGAAAGCTGCTTCCGATGCGGGCAAATCATATTCAGCGGGACTTTCTCGCCCTGATAATCCGGCATCAGCAGTTGTAATCGACCGTCACGCACATCTTCGCTGACATCCAGCCACGACTTGTACGCCACACCTTCCCCGGCAATTGCCAGCCGTCGGATCACTTCCGCATCGTCGCTCATAATGGTGCCGTTAACCTGCACACTACTGACCTCGCCGTTGCGCGTAAACGTCCAGCGATCGTGCAGGCGGCCGCGTAATACGAAGGTCATGGCGTTGAGCTGTGTTAAATCATCCGGGGTTTGCGGCGCGCCGTTTTGTGTAACCCATTCCGGTGATGCCACCAGCACACGTCGGTTACTCGGTGCAACGGGCAGCGCAATGTAAGACGCGTCTTCGGTATTGCCATAGCGAAACGCAACATCGACGGGGTCTTTAAAGACATCCGTCACCTGATCGGAGAAAAAAATCCGCAGGCGCAGCGCAGGATAGCGGCGTCGAAACGACTGAAAGACCGGCAGCAGCAGGTTACGGCCAAGATCGGAAGGCACGGCGATTTGCAGCGTGCCAGAAACTTCATCTTCTGGGGTCTGAATTTTTTGCAGCCCGGCATGCATCACGTCCAGCATCTGGCGGGCATAGGGTAGCCAGACCTCGCCCTCCGGCGTCAGGCGTAGGCTGCGCGTGGAGCGGGCGAACAAGCGGATAGCCAACGTAGACTCCAGGCGTTTGATAGCTGAACTGACCTGAGCAGGCTGAACGCCGACTTCTCGCGCGGCATCGCTAAAACTATTCAGCGCCGCGGCGCGGACAAACAACGTGAGATCTTCAAGCCGGAACATTTTCACTCCCCGAGTATAAGTCCTGTCGCCGTAGGGCTATTTTTCCCGTTCTGCTACCGGTTTACCATCGAATTATTCAACTGATTCCTGTGACCGGAGAGACCATGAAAGCCATCGCTATTACCCGCGCCGCGACCGACGGCAATAACATTGAATTTTTACAAGAGATTGACCTGCCCATGCCAGTCGCTACCGGGCACGATCTGCTGGTTGAAGTGAAAGCCATTTCCGTCAATCCCGTTGATACCAAGGTTCGCGAAGGTTTTAACGCCGATGTGCCGCGCGTTCTGGGCTGGGACGCCGTTGGCGTGGTGAAGTCCGTGGGTGAAGCCGTCACCCTGTTCACACCTGGCGATGAAGTCTGGTACGCCGGAGCGCTGGGCCGCGCTGGCAGTAACAGTGAATTTCAGCTGGTTGATGAACGTATTACCGCGCTGAAGCCAAAAACACTGGATAATGCTTCTGCTGCGGCGCTGCCGCTGACCGCCATCACCGCCTGGGAAATGCTGTTCGACCGTCTGGGCGTTGAGGAAAATAGCAATGAAGATGATGTGTTATTGATTGTTGGCGCGGCTGGCGGCGTCGGTTCTATTCTGACGCAACTGGCCAGTAAGCTGACCAAAATGACCGTCATCGGTACGGCATCACGTCCGCAGAGCCAGAAATGGGTTCGTGAAGCGGGCGCTCATCATGTGATTGACCACAGCAAGCCGTTGACGGAAGAGCTGGCACGGATAGGCATTAAAGAGGTGACGCACGTTGCCAGCCTGAACAATACCGAGCAGCACTATTCGCAAATTATTGCCGCCCTGGCACCGCAGGGCAAACTGGCGTTGATTGACGATCCGCACACTCTCGATGCGCGTCCGCTGAAGGCCAAAAGCATTTCGCTGCACTGGGAGTTTATGTTTACCCGTTCGATGTTTACCACCCACGACATCATTGCGCAGCATCAGTTACTGACCCGCGTGGCACAGCTGATCGACAGCAACACCCTCCGCACCACGCTGGGCGAACATTTTGGCGCGATCACCGCGGCAAATCTGCAAAAAGCCCACGCGCAAATTGAAACCGGTCGCTCGGTCGGCAAGATTGTGCTGGAGGGGTTTTAACATGTCCGATTCAGAAGTGATTTCAATTATTGCGGTACTGAAAGCCAAACCAGGGAAAATCGATGCACTGAAACAGGCACTGCAGGCTCTGTTACTGCCTACTCGCCGGGAGCCGGGCAATATTGAATATGCCCTGTTCCAGTTACGCGACACGCCGGATGTATTCTACGTACGCGAATCCTGGCGGGGACAGACCGGTCTGGACGAACATATCGCTCTGCCACATTTCCAGGCGTTCATTCTACAAATGAACGATCTGCTAGCCGAACCGCTACGGCTGGATTATCTGACGCCGATTGCGCCATAAAATAACTGCCGAAGCCCCCTGCCGCGTGGGGGGCTACACCAGTCATGTCTCACTCGCTTCGCTATCTCTGCTATGATGCCTGCACACAAATAAAACAAAACAACATGCCGAGGGAAAGATGAGTTCCACCAGAAGAGGGATGATGAACGTCCTGATTGCCGCCGTATTGTGGGGAAGTTCAGGCGTTTGCGCGCAGTACATCATGGAGCAAAGTCAGATGTCGTCGCAGTTTCTGACCATGACGCGTCTGATTTTCGCCGGGCTGATTCTGCTGATGCTCTCTTTCGTTCACGGCGACAAAGTGTTCTCCATTATCAAAAACCGCAAAGACGCCATCAGCCTGCTGATTTTTTCCGTAGTTGGAGCGCTCACCGTACAGCTCACCTTTCTGCTGACCATTGAAAAATCCAACGCCGCCACCGCGACGGTGCTGCAATTTTTGTCACCGACCATTATCGTGGCGTGGTTTTCCGTGGTGCGCAAAGCTCGACCGGGGATTTTAGTGCTGACCGCAATCTTCACCTCGCTCATCGGCACCTTCTTACTGGTCACCCACGGTAACCCAACGTCGCTGTCTATCTCACCTGCCGCGCTGTTCTGGGGAATTGCCTCGGCGTTTGCCGCCGCGTTCTACACCACCTATCCCTCAACGCTTATCGCGCGCTACGGCACGCTGCCGGTCGTCGGCTGGAGTATGTTAATCGGCGGCATGATCCTGCTGCCGTTTTATGCCGGACAGGGCACTAATTTCGTGGTGAATGGCAGTTTGATTCTGGCGTTTTTCTATCTGGTGGTCATCGGCACGTCGCTGACGTTTAGCCTGTACCTGAAAGGCGCGCAGATGATTGGCGGACCGAAAGCGAGCATTTTAAGCTGCGCAGAACCGTTGAGCAGCGCGTTGCTGTCACTACTGTTGTTAGGTATTACGTTTACCCTGCCAGACTGGCTGGGCACGCTTTTAATCCTCTCATCGGTAGTACTGATCTCAATGGACTCACGTCGCCGCGCCAGAGCGGTTTAACCCCAACCGGCGCGACAACGGGTCACGATTACCAACCCGGAACCGCGCCGCCGTTAAAGATAGTTTCTGCCGCCTTTGCCACTTCCGGTGACTGATAAGATTGCAGGAATTCTTTCACATTCTCGGCATCTTTGTTGTCTTCTCGCGCCACCAGGATGTTCACGTACGGTGAGTTTTTGTCTTCGATAAATACGCTGTCATGTACCGGGGAAAGACCGGTTTGCTGGATGTAGGTGGTACTGATAATCGCTACATCCACTTTCTGATCGTCCAATACGCGCGGCAACTGCGCGCCTTCCAGTTCCATAATTTTCAGATGCCGCGGATTATCAGTGATATCCAACGCTGTTGGCAGCAGGCCGGTATCCGCTTTCAGCGTAATTAACTTCTCTTTTTGCAGCAGCAACAGCGCCCGCCCGAGGTTGGTTGGATCGTTAGGTATCGCAATCGTTGAACCGTCTTTAAGTTCAGCGACGGTTTTGATTTTCTTCGAATACCCTGCCATCGGGAACACAAAGGTATTGCCCACCGCAACCAGCTTATAGTCGTGTGCTTTATTATCTTGTTCGAGGAACGGACGATGCTGGAAGACATTGGCATCCAGCTCACCATGATTAGTGGCATCGTTGGGCAGCAGAGAACCGCTAAAACCCACCAGCTCCACCTCAAGGCCATATTTTTCTTTAGCGACTTTCTTCGCGACCTCCGCCACATCCTGCTCGGCACCGTTAATCACACCCACTTTGATATGCTTTGCATCACTGCTCTGTTGATCGCATCCTGCCAGCAATAATCCCGCCAGTAATACCGCCGCCCCGGCCCCGAAAAAAGGTATCTTCAGTTTCACGTTTTATCCTTTTGCAATAACCGCCTGATGAGTAATGAAATGACTATAGCGGCAAGGCCGCTGCGGTTTAAAAAACGAAAAAGCATCAGCAAGAAGAAAAAAGAATAAAGCAGACATATGTACAAAAATGCCCGGTGGCACCTAACGCTTACCGGGCATTTTTTGTGTGCTATCCGGCGATAGCAACATCACACCAGGGCTTTGACTATCTCCATCAACCTGGCGACATCTTCGGGTCGGGTATTGCCAGTTTGCGAGTCGATAATCGAGCTATACACATGCGGCATGACGCGCGGTACTCCTGCTTCCAGACAGGATTGCAGGATAATGCCGAAGTTATCGAGATCGATACCGCCGGTCGGCTCAATCAACGTCATGCCGTTGCGTGCCGCTGTCGTCGCCAGTGCGTACAACTCAGGCAGGGACTGCTCACCGCCCATTGGGAAGAACTTCGCCGCATGCGCGCCAGAGTCCAGCATCATACGTACCGCTGCATCACAGGAAACGCGGGCTGGCGTGCCCTGGCTGCTGCTGACGCCAGTGGAGATCAACACTTCCCCCGGCGTGCCCGTGGGACTGACTAACGCGTTGATATGGGTCTGTTCACCGCCCGTTGCCGCCAAGGCGCCTGCCGCAAACCCACAACCGGTAAAGGTCTGGTTGACGTGTGCCGGATGGACCTGTGAGGCAATCATCGCCGCTTTGTAATACTGCGCCGGGTCACCCGCCCCCAGCCCCACGGAAATCGACGGCACGTCGACCATCCAGCGTTTTACTTCCTTAACCCCTTCCTCAACCGAGGAGAACTGCGCCGAAAGAATGCCGATCACCGCGTGACCTTCGGCAGCGTCATAGATTTCCCGGGCGTTGGCGATATCCTTCGCCAGCACGTTAATAGCCACTTTATTGCGATAAAAATTAATGTGCTGCATAGTCTGCAATCTCCTTTAGTCGGGCCACGATCAGTGCCATTTCCCCTTCTGCGACCGTACGCGGGTCAAGACTAAAGACTCCCTGATGAAGGTTGTAACGGCGAGCGTAAATCGCGATATCACCCTCTCGCAGCTGCGCTTCTACGGCGTAAGCATCCATCCCCAGCTCTTGTGCATTAACCCGAATACGAATCCGCCAGATGGCGCGCCCGGCTTCGTCCTGCTCAATATCCGCATCCAGTCCGCGAATCGCTGAAATCGCCTGCGCCACGGTGCGAAGCTCTTCGGCGGTGACCACGGTTTGCCCCTGATGATAGTTTTCCAGGGCATACACCAGCCCGACCATATTCTCTTTGCCGATCTTCATCGCCCGGGCAATTCCGTGGTGCTGCGCTTTACACGCGGCAATCCACTGTTTCTTCCCGGTGATAAACCCGGAGGTCGGCGCGTTAAAGGCTTTTGCTCCGCTGTAGACCACCATATCCGCCCCGCTCGCCACCCAGGCGTGTAAGTCTTCCTCGGCGGCGGCATCGACAATCAGCGGCAGGTTATGAACCTGCGCAACCCGTACGAAGTCTGCAATGCTCAACATGCCTTTCTGCACGCAGTGGTGCGATTTCACGTACAGCAGCGCGGCGGTGTTATCGGTAATCGCGCTCTCCAGCTGCCAGCGGGCCGCCAGATTACTTGAGCCAACCTCCACCACCCGTCCTCCCCCTAAGCGGATCGCGCTGGTGATGGGCGCCCCGTAGTCAACGTTATGCCCGCGCAGCATGACCACTTCATTGGCCATACCCGCGCTGTCCGGCATCAGCGTGACACTAGCCTGGTCACCGCGGGTAATGGCGGCGGCAACGGCAATCGCAATACCCGCCGAGGCGCACGAAGTAACATAGCTGTCCTCCGCGCCGGTGTAGCGGGAAACCAATTCACCGGTACGGTCCACCAGCCGGTCAATTTCAACAAAGGCCGAAGCTGCCCGCGCGGTGGCTTGCATCACCTCCGGCGCGACGCTGGAAACGCCCAGAATCGTCATCTTGCCGCAGGCGTTAATCACCTGTTTTAGCCCCAATTGTTGGTAGATATTCTGTGTCATGGCTTACAGCACTCCCAGCAGTGAGCAGACCACGCTGAGTGCGACAATCGACAGCAAAATCGTGGTGTAACGCGGCCCTTTCTTCACCAGATAGAAATAAATGGCGAACACCGCCGCCAGCGGCAACAGACCGGGGGCAATAGAGTCGAGGATTTGCTGAACCACCACTTCAGAGCCTTTCAGGGCGCTGAGTTTTAACGGCGTGGTGATCTTGACGTAGCTCGCAGAAAGCGCGCCCATCATGATCAGGCCCAGCACGTTCGCGCCGTAGATCAGTTCCTTAATTCGCCCTCCCTGCAGCAGACCGATAATCGAGTCACGTCCCAGCGTATAGCCTTTGTGCACCATACCGTAGCTGATTGCCAACGTAATGGCCGGGTAGAGGATTAACGGTACAATTCCGCCCATCGCGCTGCCATTGGCGGCGAACGGGATAAAAATGGCAATTAACAGCGGCATCACGGCGGCCCAGATGATCGAGTCCCCCATCCCGGCCAGCGGTCCCATTAGCCCGGTTTTAATCCCGGTAATTGAGGCATCGCTGATCGGCTCGCCGCGGGTTTTCTGTTCCTCCATCGCAATGGAGATCCCCTGAATCACCGCCCCGAACGTCTGCTCTGAGTTGAAGAAGTTCAGATGGCGTTTCAGCGCTTCTACCTGCTCCTCTTTTTGCGGGTAGAGCTTTTTGATGATCGGCGTCATCGAGGCGCAGAAAATCAGGCTCTGCAAACGCTCATAGGAGCTGGAAACTTCCGCGCCCAGCCAGTAGATAAACCAGGCTTTGGTGATGTCTGCTTTGGTCAGCGTGCCGCTTTCACGCGCACGCTCCACCAGTTCATGTTGCATTACGTCGCTGCTCATCATGCTGCTCCTTCATTTTTCGCCAGACCTTTAATCAGGAAAGCCACGCAGGTACCAAAGATTGCCATCGCCATGATGTCCACCTTCAGGTACAGCACTGCGAAGAATCCGCCGATAAACCACGGCAGCAGGCTCTTTTTACCGATCACCATAATGGTGATGGCGAAGCCCAACGCTGGCAGAATGCCGCCCATAATTTCAAAGGAGTGCGTCAGCCAGTGCGGCATCAGCTTGAGGAAGCTTTCCACCACGTCCTGACCAAAATAGTTGGCGGCGAAAACCACCGGGAAACGCAGTACAAGGCCAAGCAACGCCGGGTAGAGGAATGCACAGCGCATGATGCCCGCCATGTTGGCCGTTTCCGCATGTTTGTCGGCCATATGCACCCATGCCGCGTTTAACGTGCGGCGCAGCTGGTCGAGGAACACGCCGATGACGCCAAACGGGATCGCCAGCGCGATAGCCAGGTTCGGGTCCATTCCGGCCTTCACAGCGATAGGAATTGAAATACAGGCGGCCAGCGCCGGATCCGACGGGACGTTACCGCCTGGCGTAGAGGTCACGCCGAGATAAACCAGCTGCATACCGGCACCGATGATCATCGCCGTTTCCATGTTGCCTAACAGCAGGCCAACGAATACGGCAATCACGACTGGTTGCAGCAGCATAGCGGAGAAGGTGTAGCCAAGGCGTAAACGGGCAAACCAGTAATACAGCCCCATCAGGCTTGCAAAGACTAAAGTATCCATAGTTAAGTACCCTGTTATCAAAGAATTAGAATTTTTTCAGGATATCGTCCAGCGACTGAGGCTTATCTTCCGGGATAGTCTGGAAGAACACCTGAATCCCACGATTTTTCAGGTCGCTCAGAATGCCGACGTCTTTTTCATCCAGCGTAATGTTCTGGAATACCGCTTTGCGGTTTGGCCCACCGCCCAGCCCACCGACCTGAATGGTAGTGACGTCAAACCCCAACTGGACCGCTTCCTGAACCGCCGCCAGAGAAGGGAACAGCACCAGCACTTTGCCGTCACCAAGCTGGTTTTCTTTCCAGGCGGCCGCAAAACTTTGGTTACCAAAGCAATCCACTTTGATGTTTGGCGGCGCGGCCATCAGGTAGATGTTTTTCATAAACGGATCGGCATCCAGCTCATCGCTAACCACCGCAATCCGGTTGGCCTGAGATTGCCCAACCCATTTAGTCACCACTTGTCCATGAATCAGACGGCTATCGATACGACATAAGACGATGTTTGCCATGATGTTTATTCCTTATTGTGATTGTTGTAATTGACGCACGTGGGCGACAACGTCCAGGCAACTGCTACGCCCGGCGTCGACCAGTTCAGCCACGCAGGTGGTCAACTGGCCATGCTCGCGTTTGTCGAGCGCCTCCAGCAGCAAAGAGGCGTTGAGCCCGGAAATAACAGCCACCGGATAATCGGCACTCAGCCGCGCCGCCACGTTGGAGGTGGTGCCGCCAATAAAATCAGTCAGGATCAGTGAGCCTTCCGGCATGGTTTTCACTACGGCTTCAACGCGCTGATAAAACTCGCCGAGCGTATCAACGGGCATCAGCGCAATTTCCGTCACGCCTTTGATTTCACCCATCACCATACGCAGGCTGTTGCAAAGCTGTTGCCCCCAGCCGCCATGGGTCAGCAGCAGGATCTGGGGCAAGGATTCAGTGGTAGTCAAAATGGCCTCCTGGCTCGATTACATAGACATAGGTAAACAGAGCAAAGGCTGTGCCAGAATTTGTGTCACGCGGGGAGGAGAGGAGCGCTGGCGAGGCAGGAAGCCGCGCCAGTAAAGGGATTAGCTATACAGCAGTTCGTAGATATAAAAATATTCCGCGTCCGATAAGCGAATGGCATAGGCCTCTTCGATCGGCAGGAAAGCGGATTTAATGACACTAAACGCGCGATTATCCAGATCCGGCTTGTTCTCCAGCGCCATCTGTAACGGTTTGCGGTTAATCACGATACGCTCGACCATACAGCAGCAGTGGATCAGGAAGCGCAGTGTCACCTGACGGCTCGGTTTGAGCGCAAGCGCGGTGGTCAGATGATTCAGCACGCCTTCCATCTCTTTGAGAATACGCTGCGGGTTGAGCACCGAAATATGGTTAATGATGCTCTCCATAGTCAACGCGCTGATAAAGCGCATCGCGCTGCGCTCCATCTCCAGACGGCGTTCGCTGCTGGAGAGATCTGGCGTCAGCAGGCTGAGTACCAGCTCGGGGCCTTGCTCAGAGAACAGCTCCTCGAGCGAGATAAACGGAATATCCGGCAGTCCTGGCTGGAAAGTGCCCACTATTCCCGCCAGGCGTTCACTGGCGTTAATCGCCTGCTGAACACGCTCCAGGCTGCGAACTTCGTTGTAATCGAGGATCACCATCCGCGTATCCTGCGACATCAACTCACCGAAGCTCTCCTCCAGCACCTTTTTGATTTTCTCTGCCGTTCCCATCCCGGTGATGCAGGAGATAACCAGCACTTTACCGCTGTTTTCCTGCTGCGGAGTACACAGCTGACAGGGAATATTTTTGCTCTGCATCAACGCCGCCAGCTGCGGCAAGTCGCTGGTTTCGTAGCTTAAATCCAGCCCAATCTCCAGCAGGCTGGTGAGCGTGATATTGGGCATTAGCAGTACGTCTATCTGGAATAACTTACTGATCGTGCTGCCAAAATGGACCAGTGAACCAATATCCACCATCAGGATCAATCGGCGATATTGCCGGGTCTGGATCATCTGCGTCAGGGCTTCCAGCGTGTCATGCACCGACTGCTCGAAAGGCATATCGATAGCACTGAACACCTCGCGCTCCAGCACGCGATTCACGTACTGCGCCTGACTTGTGGCGGTCGTCGCACCGTGGGCAATCAAAATCACCCCGCAGTCAGGACTGGCGTCAATCCGTTGGCGGTAATGGCGACACTCTTTGAGGAACAGGCACAGCCAGACCACCTCCGTCGCCGGACACTGAATATGCAGCAGTTCATTGATTTTTCGGCATAACAGCGTAGCGTTTTCGTATTCATCTTTGCAGCGATCGAGGATCAGGCTGGAAGAATAAAGTTGCGGAATAAGGCCGCGCTGCACATAGCCAATCAGCGCCAGGAAGTGTTTGCGCAGCGGGTTAACCAGATTTTCCGGCAGCGTAAAACCAAGCACCTGCTCAACACAGCCGATCAGCAGCGTTACTCGCTCTTCAATCTGATCGCCATAGCGCGGAGGATGCGCCACGCTGTCGCGGCTGTAGAGACCATATTCAAATATCGAACTGAGCTTGTTTTTGAGGATTGCCAGCGTTTCGGCTGGCGGCACGTTGCTGTTACGCAGGTTGATATATTCGCGGGTCAGGAAGCTGTAGAAAAGATCGCTCTCTTCAATTTCGGCTCCGGTGGCCAGCGAATTTTTCAGCGCAGGCAGCGTGCGGGCATCGATGCTCAGGTGTTCTTTGCCTTCGAACAGCGCTCCAACCAACAGACGTTGTTCCGGCGTGGCGTTAAAGGGGATCTCGGTCAGACGTTTATCCAGTTGTAGCGTGTCGCTGTGCTCGGTCATCCCCGAGGCCCAGGCCTGTGCGCAGAGAAACTGAATGTCGCTCTTAAGCTGACCAATGTTGCCTTCCAGCGGCTTGTTCAGCAGCCAGAGCAGCAGAGTACGGTCGATGCTTATCGTACGCTCGATTTTGCGGCTCTCACGCTGTAAGAAGCCAACGATCAGTTCAACCTGCTCTTCCACTGAACGCTGGCGGATGCCGGGCAAATCGATACACACCTGAATACGTCGCTGGAAGGTACGCAGCAACGCCGAACTTACCGGTTCGGTGGTGGCGCAAATCAGACGCACCGAAATAGACCGCGCCACGGCGCTGGAACCCAGCGGCCGGTATTCGCCTTTGTCGAGAATAGAAAATAGCTTTTCCTGACCTTCATACGGCAGACGATGCACTTCGTCGAGCAGCAGATAGCCGCCGTCGGCTTGCTCGACCAGACCGGGTTTATTTTCATTTGCGCCGGTAAATGCCCCCTGTCGATGACCAAACAGGTGCGAAGAAAGCAACTCCGGGTTATGGGCGTATTCCGCGCAGTTAAAGTAAACCAGCGGCGGCGACGCTCCCACTGCGCGTTCGCAGGCGAAACGATGCATCAGTTCGGCAAAAAAGGTTTTGCCGACGCCGGAGGGACCGGTCAGCAGAACGTGCAGCCCGTGGGGATACAGCACCGCCGCGCGGCCTTTTTCCACCGCGTCGCGCAGGCTGCGATCGTAACCAATCAGGCCAGAAAAGGGATCGTCTGTCGCCTGGTTTTCCTGAACAGGCAACAGGTCGGCAACGGTTTGCACTTCACGCTCGGACTCATCCAGTTTGCGCCCCAGCAGCGTTTCAATCGCCTGACGATGCAGAAAGAATACCGGGCGTCCGCGGCTTTTAATCGCCAGGCCGTCGTTCCAGAGCTGATTGAGATCTTTACTGACCGAGTTGCGCGCCAGTCCGAGGTTAAAGCCGATAGCTTCTGCTGTGAACGCCGTTTCCTGCGCCAGATGAGCAAGATTCAGTCCTCGCGTCAGCCGTTCCAGCTCCCCCAGTATTATCTCAATCCGTCTCATCTCTTTACCGCTTAAGAAATAAATGATTGTTCAGAACATACACTATTCTGCTGCGCAAGAAAGTGAGGCGGCGTCCAGACCTTTCGGTCATCAAAACGTTTTCGACAAATAATGCCGCGCGGAGCCGGTTTCCGGAAAGTTATCGAGGGTCATTTGCAGCTGATAGCCATTTTTCTGATAAAACGGCAGCGCCTGGAAACTCATGGTATCCACCAGCGCATGCAGGCATCCTCTCTCACGCGCTGTCTGCTCGGCAGCCTGCATCAATTTTGTGCCGTAACCGCCTTTGCGCAGCGAATCATGCATCCACAGGAAATCAATACACAGCCATTCGCCTTTGATTTTGCCAATCAGCCCGCCCAGAATTGCATTGCTTTCATCGCGCCAGTACACCGCCAGGTCGCCAAAATTGGTGGTTCTCAGGAACTGGCGGTTGTAGGCGCGCAATCCGGCAAGCAGGGCATTTTGATCGTCTTCAGTAATGGTATCTGTAATCTGTATTTGCATCCTATCCTCCTGAAAAACTACAACTTCTGGCTGATTATTTGTTTAGAAATTAACACAGGCTGATGAGTGAGGCGCATGCCGTCTACACTTACTCTTGAGATGATGCGCATCGACAACAAGGATTATTATCATGAAACGAGCCGCTTTACCGCTTATTGCCATTCTTTTCACGCTGTCGGGTTTAGCGCAGGCCGATTCGGCTTACGGCTCTCTACAGTCCGTTCATGAAAAAAATACTGTATTGAAGGACTTACGCAAGATTTGTACCCCACAGGGATCACCCTCCGATGACGTGTGGGAAAAAACGATTATGTCTGATACACGTAATCAGCAGCATATCCGCGAGGCTATTCTGGCAATACAAAGAAATAACCAGAACAACTACTGGGAAGCACTTGGCAAAGTTGAATGCCCGGATTTATAAACATCTTGTTGTAAAATGAGCACTGTAACCGGTTTCTGTGTCGCAAAAACACGTATTGTTGCCAGAACGTATAAATAGCAATGGAGCAATAACAATGCGATACCGTTTTCCAGAAAACTTCTGGTGGGGCAGTGCCTGCTCGGCACTGCAAACCGAAGGGGATAGCCTGAACGGCGGCAAAAGCCAGACCACGTGGGACGTGTGGTTCGACCGCCAGCCAGGTCGTTTCCACCAGGGGGTTGGTCCAGCAAACACCTCAACCTTTTATCAGCACTGGAAACAGGATATCGCACTGCTCAAGCAGCTGAAGCACAACAGCTTCCGTACGTCTCTGAGCTGGTCACGCCTGATCCCGGACGGTACTGGCGAGGTGAATCCTGAGGCCGTCGATTTCTATAACAACGTCATCGACGAGCTGCTGGCGCAAGGCATTACGCCATTTATCACCCTGTTTCACTTCGACATGCCGATGGTGATGCAGGAGAAAGGCGGCTGGGAAAACCGTGAGGTGGTTGAGGCGTTTGGCCGCTACGCGCAGACCTGTTTTAACTTATTCGGTAACCGGGTTAAGCACTGGTTCACCTTTAACGAGCCGATTGTCCCGGTGGAAGGCGGCTATCTGTATGACTTCCATTACCCTAACGTGGTGGATTTCAAACGCGCGGCCACCGTGGCGTATCACACTGTACTGGCGCATTCCACAGCGGTACGGGCGTATCGCGCCGGAAACTACGGCGGTGAGATCGGTGTGATCCTAAATCTGACGCCCTCTTATCCACGCTCTCAGCACCCGGCGGATGTGAAAGCCGCGCACCATGCGGATCTGCTGTTTAACCGCAGCTTCCTTGACCCGGTACTAAAAGGGGAATATCCGGCGGATCTGGTCGAATTGCTGAAAGAGTACGATCAGCTACCAACCTGTCAGCCAGGCGACAATCAGCTCATCGCCGAAGGGAAAATCGACCTGCTCGGTATCAATTATTATCAGCCGCGTCGCGTGAAATGTCGTGATACTGCCGTCAATCCAAATGCGCCGTTTATGCCGGAGTGGCTGTTTGATTATTACGAAATGCCGGGGCGTAAAATGAACCCTTACCGTGGCTGGGAAATTTATGAGCCTGGTATTTACGATATTATTACTAATCTTCGTGATAATTACGGCAACCCGCGCTGCTTTATTTCTGAAAACGGTATGGGTGTGGAAAATGAGCAGCGTTTCGTTGAGCATGACCAGATCAACGACAGCTATCGTATTGAATTTGTTTCTGAGCATCTTAAATGGCTACATAAAGGCATCAGCGAAGGTTGTAATTGTCTTGGCTACCATATGTGGACTTTTATTGATAACTGGTCCTGGCTCAACGGATATAAAAACCGCTACGGTTTTGTCCAGTTAGATTTAGACACGCAAAAACGTACGGTGAAAAAGAGCGGCGAATGGTTTGCCCATACTGCCGGAAACAATGGTTTTAATTAAAAAAAATAACCAGGATGCCGGATAGCGATCCGGCATACCGAGCTTTAGTTTATTGCATACCCTTTATGCGAACTTTTGCTGCCACCAGAAGCGCCGTCAGCAGCATCAGGCTGCCGGAAAGCATCAGGGGCGACAGCAGTCCGAGAGTATCGAGCGCATAGCCTCCCACCGCAGCCCCACAGGTATTGGCAAGCTGGATCACAGCGACCTGCACCGATCCGGCTTTTTCTGCCTGATCGGCAAGCGAGCGCGTGATCCACGTCGACCAGCCGACCGGTACCAGCGCAAACAACAGTCCCCAGATAATCGCAATACCCGCCGCCACCACTTTGTCACTGCCCCACAGAATCAGGACCAGTGCACTGAGCGCCAGCACCAGTGGCGCACCGGCTAACGCCAGTTTGACCGAACGCTTCAAAATCATCGACGAAAGCGACGTACCAACAAAGCTGGCAATACCGAAGCTCAGCAGCACCAGCGTCAGGCCATCAACGTCAAAGCCCGCCAGATTCATATAGATCGGGCGAATATAGGTAAAGAAGGCGAACTGCCCGGCAAAGGACATGAAGATGGCAATCATCCCGGCCATCACCCCCGGTCTCTGCAACAGGCTGAACATGTTTTGTTTCTGATGCGAAGGCTCGCCAGGCAGCGAAGGCAACGCTCTCACCACCCAAATTGTGCACAGCACGCCCATCACCGCCGCCGCATTAAACACATTACGCCAGCCGATAATGCCGCCTAAAAAGCTCCCCAGCGGCGCGGCAATCACCAGCGCGATGGAGACTGCGCCAAAAATAACCGACAGCGCTTTCGGCACCGTACGAGCTGGAACCAGACGCATGGTCAGCGACGCCGACATCGCCCAGAAGCCACCAAGCGCCAGACCGAGACAGGCGCGGCCAACGAGCAGCAGCGAAAAAGAATTGGCAAAGGAAACCAACAGACAGGAAAGCGTCAGCAGCACCGAAAACAGGATCACCACATAGCGACGATCGGTCGCCTGAATAATTTGCGTCACAAACAGGCTGGCGAACATGGCGACAAATGCCGTCACGGTCACCGATTGCCCCGCCACACCTTCAGAAATCCCCAGATCCTGCGCCATCGGCGTTAACAGGCTAACGGGCAGAAACTCAACGGTTATCAGGCAGGCAACACAGAACGCCACGGCAAATACCGCCGACCAGTTAGGTCGGGAATTTGCCTCAGCGCGGGATTTTTGTTCAACAGCTTCACTCATTTTGTTACCTGCGTGGGATTATTGTAGAAAAGTTACGCAGTGTAACATTAAATTTGTGACGTATTTAACGTTTCAGCAACTCTACCGTTTTGCATTGTCACTTGCGTAGAGGCTCGCACATTCCGAACGTGGCTGATTTTTCCCCTTTTTACAGTTAACTAAATGCATAGTATATCACCAGGTGCTATACTTATGGTTACAGGATGTCAACCCGATGCGAGTGTTCAAAACCAAATGGTTTACCAGGGAAGCGAAATCTCATGCGATTAATGACAATGAATTATGTGAAGCAATAGCCGCCACTCTTCAGGGAAGAGCAGACAATCTCGGCGGAGGAGTTTATAAAAAGCGGCTTAATCAAAATCGCGATCGCGCCATCATCCTTGCGAAAGGCGGAGAGCATTGGTTTTATACGTTCTTGTACGCCAAGCAGAACATAGCAAATATTAACAGTAGCGAGTTAAGCGGCTTTCGTGAACTGGCGAAGCATTATGCAAGCCTCGGTGATATGAAAATAGCAGCACTGATTCAGAGTAAAGAACTGGTAGAGGTCTGTCATGACAGCAAAGAATAAATTCAAAAGCCCTGCCTTTGAAGCCATCCATAGCGCAGCTTCTGGATTATTTAGCGTTGGTGCAATTCCACAGGAAACGATGCGCGATTTTGACAAAGCCAGTCTTAGTCACGTGGAAGATCTTCAACCGACTGAGATTAAAGCATTGCGTGAAAAGCTAAATGTAAGCCAACCCGTTTTTGCCCGTTATCTGAACACCAGCGTATCGACAGTGCAAAAATGGGAGAGCGGAGCTAAACGACCTGGTGGGATGTCATTAAAACTACTCAGCATCGTGCAAAAACATGGCCTGGACGTTCTGATGTAATTAGCCACTGCCAGATAGCGACACGTTTTGTCGACCTGAGAACCGTAACGCCATCAGGCATGACTATCAATGCAACCAATGCACGCCATCTTCGGGCTGGAAAAAGGCGTTATAGCGCATTTGAAATGCATTAAGCTCCTGCATGTCCGGCTCCATTTCGCGCAAAAAACCGAGCGCCAGACGCACCTGCGCGTCGGTAATCGGCGCGGCCAGCCGAGCTTTTTGCAGCCAACGGTGCCACTGCAGCAGATTCGGCTCACTGCCGTCGACAATCACGATTTGCCAGATCAACAGCACCTGGGCCGCATTTTGCAGATGTGATTCATCAGGGCGGTGGAGGTACTGTAAAAAAGCCTCACCCTGTACTTTTCCCATCTGATCGATCATCGATTCTACTGGCACGACATCAATGTTCAGTCGCTCGCTCAGACGGCGAATTGCCCGCCGCGACCCGGACGTTAGCACCCGAAATCCCACCACAAAAACAACCACCAGAGTGGCCAACATTATCCAAATCATGCGCACATCCATTACCAGACAGGATGTCCATCATAGCGGCAAATTTATCGCTGTCGATGGATGAACGCCACGGCATAAAAAATGTCCGCTGTCAAGTCTTTGGCGCAGGGATGCATCGGCGCGAAAGGTCTTATGGGGCAACAGGTTAGGCCAGATTTCGGCCATCGCGTACGCTTGTCTCTTTTCGAGCTAGGTGCCGGATAGGCGCTTCGCGGCGGCAAACCCAGGGGCGGCACAGCGGGCAAGGTCGCATCGTCATCATAGCCCTAGCGTGTCACAAACCACCTCTCAAAGCGAAAGCGCAGCCCTCGGGCTGCGCTTTCATCGTGCGCGTATGGCGGATGCGTCTGCATCGTCAACCAGGCTTAGGGGCTGCGGCCTTGCCCACACTTCCCTTCCTGAATCCTCGATCCCCCGCCATAAAGGCTTCGAGCATGTGCGGGATCAGCGTGGCCGCATCAACCGCTTCGCCATACGCCTGCGCGTGCAGCGCGGCGTAGGCATCGAGGTCGGCTTTCAGGCTGGCCGGGCAGGAGAAGGTCAGCTTCATGACTTCATGGCGAGGCAGAGGGCCAAGCCGCAATTTCCTGGTCGTGCTCATCGTGAAGTTCCCTTGTTGAAAAAGAGCGGCTGATAGGCACGCAACACCAGATCGCGCGCCACGATGATCCGCACCGGCAAGCCGGGCCGGCTGGTCAAGGTCGGCTGGATGTTGAGGTTGCGCCGGGTCATCTCCTGGCCGACCTGATTGATGCTGTCCTGCGCGCTGTCGCGCCCGGCGATGATGATGCGATCGCCGTCCTGCCGGTTCTCCGGCGCGGCCAGCTCGGCGCCGATGCCTAGCAGCGTGGTCAGCGCCGCGCCGGCAAAGATGCGATCCCAATGCCAATCCACATCGTCTTCCAGGCCGGCATAGCCGGCCGGGTCGGTGCCGGCCAGGTTGTCGAGCGTGAGCGATGACGTGTCCGGCAGGATGATCCGGTTCCACACCACCTGCACCCGGCTCTGCCCGTAGCTGACCTGGCTGTTGTAGCGGCCCAAAATGCGCGAACCCTGCGGGATCAGCAGGAAGCGCCCGGTCGCCGTGTCATAGACCGGCTCCGTCACCGTGGCGATCACGTCGCCCGGCAAGTCCGACTTGATGCCGGTTACCAAGGCACCTGCGATCACCGTTCCGGCCATGACCTGGTACGGCGAAGCCGGCAGGGTCAGGTTGCCGGAATTGCGGGTTTCCGTAGAACCACCTTTCAGAAAAGCCTCTTTCTGGTCTTGCCGGTTCTGCACGGCGGTCGGGTCGGCAGGCAGGGCCGCCGTCGAAGCCGGCCCTGCGGCCATCGGGTCGAAGGCCGCATTGGCGGCGAAGCCCGGCGCGGCGGCGACCTGCGACTGCGCGACCGGCGCAGCCGCCTGCGCACCCGAACGGAAGAACACGGACGAAGCCGCGGCCGCTTCGGCTTCCTTGCGCAGCGCGTCGTTCGGATCGTGGCCGGGGGCCGCATAGGCGGCCGTCACCGGCTGCTGCGACTTCACGATGGCCGGGCCGAGATCGCCCGGCAGCGGCGGCCCCAATTCGGGAACGGCGGGCGGCAGCTTCGAGTAATCCGCCGGCAGCGCATCCAGCCCTTCCGACTTCGAGACGCGATCGACGTTGTAAAGCTCGGCCTGCTCGCTGGCTCCGCGCCTCTGCGGTTGCAGCGACCACATCAGCGCGCCGAGCACGGCGACCGCGAGGCCGCCGGCAAGGATGGCCAGGGTGCGCCGGTTCAGGCGCGTGACCGGGCGCGGCTGCGCGCGCAGCGCCACCGCCTCGGGCGCGATCTTGTCCGCCGCCTGCGGCGTGGCGAGGTCGGGAGTGTCGTCCTGGCTCATGGTCAGTTCCTCCGCGCCACGCCATCGGTGCGCTCGATGCGTACCACGTCGCCGCCATCGCCGCCCAGGCGCAGTTCAGCCGCGCCGAACAGCCGATCCACGATGTAGTACGGCGAGCGGAAGCGGTAGTTCACCAGTTGCCCGTCGCCCTGCGCACCAATGACGAATAAGGGCGGCAATTCGCCTTGCGCGATGCCGGGCGGGAACTGGATATAGACCTTCTCGCCGTCGTCGAAGGCGCGCAGCGGCTTCCACGGCGGATTGCTACCGCTGACCGCGTAGCGGAAACGGATCTTCTCCAGCGACAAGCCAGTATCGACCGGCGCGGCGGCGCTGGCCGCCTGCGACTGGCGCTGCAAGGCCAGCATCCGGTCTTTCGGATAGTCCCAGGACACCGAGGCCATCCACGCCTTTTCCGTCGAGGTCAGTTCCAGCAGGTAGGTGCGTCGGCTGGTGGTGATGACCAGATTGGTTTTCAGGCCCGAGCGGATGGGCTTGACCAGCACATTGACGCGCAGCGCTTCGCCGCTGCCGCTGGACGTATCGCCCACGATCCAGCGCACGGTATCGCCAGCGGCGACCGTCATCAGTTCCTCGCCGGGCTGCAAGGAAACCACGGTCACGCGCCCCGGCGCGGCATAGACCTGATAGAGCGCGCCGTCCGTGAAGGGCCACACCTGAATCGCATTGACGTAGCCCTCGCGGGTCGGCGCGATGCGCGCCTCGGCGTTGGCGCGCGAAACGCGCACCTTCTCGTCGGCTGGCTCCGGCGCAGCCGGGGCCATATCGACCTCCGGCAGCGGCTTCAACTGCGCGGGCAGCGCCAGCGGCTCGGGGACGGCCACGACTTCGACCGGCTTGGGCGGCTCGGGCAGCGGTTGCGCCTGCACCGGCCCATCGAGCGAAATGACCGGAGGCGGCTTGCCCTGCGAGGCGCAGCCCGCAAGGGCAAGCAGGATCGACGGCAAAGCGTAAAAGCGGAAAGGCAGGTTCATGGCTTGGCTCCTTCGGAAGAATCCAGTTCGCGGCTCCACGCCAGGCCATTGACGTAGATGCCCAAGGGATTGCGGCGCAGGCGTTCTTCGGTGCGCGGGGTTTGCAGGACGATGGACACCACGGCCGTCCACCGCTCCAGCCCGGCGGCCGCGCCGTTGACATAGCGGCGTTCCGTCCAGCGCACGTTGAATGACGTGTCGCTTGCGCGGACGACACTGGTGATCTGCACCGTCACCGACTCCTTGCCGATGCGCGCGAACGGGTCATTGGTGCGGGCGTAATCGTTGAGCGCGGCCGCGCCTTTGTCGGTCGTGTAGTCGTAGGCGTCGAGCCAGTTCTGCCGCACGACGATGGGATCGACGGACAGCGAGCGAACCATCGTCACAAAGCGCGCCAAGTGGTGTGCGATCTGCGCATCGCCTGGCCGGTACGGCGTGGCGGCTTCGCCTACGGCGCGCACCTGGCCGGCTTCATCCACCTCGATGACATAGGGCGTGACGATGGACTGCGCCGAGCGCCACACCAGGCCACCGGCCATCAGCAGTGCCAGCACTAGACAACCGAACGCCATGAGACGCCAGTTCTTCGCCTGTACGCGGGCCGAGCCGATACGGTCGTCCCAAACTTGGGCGGCGGATTGGTATGGGGTGGCAGGCTGCGGCGTGTCGGCATAGCGCACCTGCGGTCGCTTGAATCGCATGGGTTTCTCCTTGAAGGTCAGGTATCGGAATCGCGCAGGCTCGGGCCTTGCCCGGAGCCGCCGCCGTCGCCCCCGCGAAGCGTGTGGGCGGCGGTGGTCGCGGCATGGGTGATTTGCTGGCGGCGGTGCATCCGCTTGGCCCAGGCGGGTTGTTCCTGCTTGGGCGAGCCGGCAGCACCGTCTGCTGCTTCGCCAGCGGCGGCCTGGCCTGCGCCAGCAGCGCCAGCGCCTGTGCCGTTCCAGCCGGCGCGGAATGAATCGGCCACCTTCTGCCCGGCAGCGGAAGCGCCAGACGCGGCGCGGCGGCCCGCCGCCTGTGCGCCCGTCTTGGCGACATTGCCTAGGCCAGCCGCTGCACCCCTGGCCCCGCCGCCAGCAGCGGCGGAACCGGCCTGGAACGCCGAGCGGGCGCTACCAGCCGCCGAGGTCGCGGCACGCGCACCCGCGCCGGCCAGCTTGGCGGCGGCCGGGGCCATGCGCGCTCCAGCCATGACCGCGCCGCCCACGCCAGTAGCGGCGGCGCCGATGGCAACACCCGTGCCGACAGCACCAACCGCCGCGCCGGCCATCGCGCCCGCGCCGAGTTGCGGCGCACCGGACACGAGGCCCGTGGCGATGCCGGGGCCGAAGATGCCGAGCGCCAGCAAGGCGAGCGAGGCCAGCATCACGACCAGCGCGTGGTCGATGGATGGCTCGTCGGGGTGAACCTGGAACTCCGTGAACAGGCCCGATCCGATGCCGACGATGACGGCCAGCACCAAGACCTTGATGCCTGACGACACCACGTTGCCGAGTACCTTTTCCGCCAGGAAGCTCGTCTTGTTCCAAAGCGCAAACGGGATCAGGACGAAGCCGGCCAGCGTCGTCAGCTTGAACTCGATCAGCGTGATGAAAAGCTGTACCGCGAGCACGAAGAAGCACAGGATCACCACCAGCCAGGCGAGGAACATCACCACGATGGGGTCGATGTTCACGAACACCTCGGGGAAGCCCGCCATGTCGCCGATCTGTTCCAAGATCGGCGCACCCGCGTCGATGCCGGTCTTTGCCAGTCGCCCCGGCTGAAGAAAGTTCTCCATCGTGATGGCCGAGCCGGTGGCAGTGATGCCCAAACCGGCGAACGAGCGGAACACGATGCTTGCCAGCCAGTTGAAGTTGCCGATGATGTAGGCGAAGGCGCCGACGTAGAGCACCTTGCGAACCAGTTTGGCGATCACGTCCTCGCCTTGGCCAGTCGCATGGCTCATGGCCCAGTACAGTCCCGCGATGGTCATGTCGATGACGATGAGCGTGGCCGTCAGGAACGCCACCTCGCCTTGCAGCAGTCCGAAACCGGAGTCGATGTAGCGCGAGAATGTATCGAGGAACTTGTCGATGATGGTCACGTCATTCATGGCGTGTCCTCCGTAGCGGCGAGCGGCGCATCACCAGCGTCATCGGTGGGCGTGTCGAAGCTCGCCGGGATCGGTGGCAGGTCGGCCAGCGAGCCGTATTCGTCCGGCCCGGTGTGGCCGGCGAAGAAGCGCCGCCGGAAGGCGTCGGCGGCGGCGCGGCAAGCGTCTTCGCCCACGGCCTGCCGGTCGGCCGCGCATTGCGCGCGTAGCGCCTTGAGCCGCACGGCATCGGCGGCCAAGGTCGCGGCCAGGTGTTCGGCCGGTTGCTGGCCGCACGCGGTCAGCAGCACGGCCAGCAACGAAACCGGCAGGACGTGAACGCATCGCATGGCCGCCTCCTGTCAGTTGTTGTAGAAGTTGACGGACTGCGGCGTGTACGGCGTGCCGGTGCCGAGGAAGCGCCGCCGCACTTCGCGGGCGCGCTCGGTGGCCGCCGCCTGCCGCGCCAGTTCCAGCGAGGCCGCCCGGTCTTGCGTGATCTGGAGCTGCTGGGCCTGGATGGACTGCTTGGCCTGCAAGGCGAGAAGCTGGTTCGTCGCCTGCATGGCTTGCAGCGCGCCGGTGGCCGACTGGCTCTGGCTCACGAGGTCGGCCAGTGCGCTTTCGTCTTGGGCCAGGTTCTGCGACACCTGCGCCTGCATCCGCATCGCGGTGTGCAGGCCGTTCAAGGTGTTCTTCCAACGCTCTTGCGCGTCGCGTAGCATCTGGTCGCCGCTCACCGTCGCTGCGTACTGCTCCGGGTACAGCCGGGCGAAGGTGGCATCCATGCTCTGCACGTCGTAGGCCAGGCCGCGTGCCTCGGTGATCAGGCGCTCGGTAGTCGCCAGTGTCGAGCGCAGGCGATTGACGATGTTGAAGTCGAGATTCGCTAAGTTGCGCGCTTGGTTCATCAACATCTGCGCTTCGTTCTGGAGCTGATTAATCTGGTTGTTGATCTGCTCCAGTGTGCGCACGGCGGTCAGCGTGTTCTGCACGAAGTTGGACGGGTCGAACACCGTCAGTGCGGATGCAGGCTGTGAGGCCAACAGCGACACCGACAGCACGGTGGCGAGCGAGGCAGACAGCAAACGGTGCTTGGTATTCATGGTGAAACCTCCAGTGGTGGGGAGTTGAGGAAAGAAGCCGCCGCCGGTGAGGACGGCAGCAGGTCGGCGGCCCAATCGAGGCCGCGATGGCGCAGCCACGCGCCGGCGAAGCCGGGAGCGCCGGCCTGCGTCAGCACGCGGTCGATGTCGCGTTGGTCTTGTGGTGTAGATGCGCCCGCAAAAGCGAGCGCGGCCGGCCCCAGGTCGAGGTCGAACAGGCGATTGCCCAGGCGCGATTGGTAGTAGTAATCGCGCTTGGGCTGCGCGGTAGCGACGATCTCGATTTGCCGACTGTTGAGGCCGAAGCCCTCGTAGATCGTGCGAATCTGAGGCTCTGTCGCCTGAGGGTTAGGGAGAAAAATCCGACTGGCGCAGCTTTCGATGATCGCGGGCGCGATGGTCGAGTCCTTGATGTCGGCCAGCGATTGCGTGGCGAAGATCACCGACACGTTTTTCTTGCGCAGCGTCTTGAGCCATTGCCGGATGCGCGCCGCGAAAGACGGCTCATCGAGGAACAACCAGGCTTCATCGAGGATCAGCAGCGTGGGCGCACCGTCGAAGCGCTCATCGAAGCGGGCGAACAGGTAGCGCAGCACCGCTTGCACGGCGGCGGGGCTGTGCATCAGTTCTTCCATCTCGAAGCCCTGCACGGCGGCCATGCCCAGCCGGTCGCGGTCGGCGTCCAGCAGCTTGCCGTGCGCGCCACCCAGTACATACGGCGACAGAGCCTGCCGCAGCGCGTTGGATTGCAGCAGCACGGAAAACCCGGTCAGCGTGCGTTGCTCCACCGGCGCACCGGCCAGGCTCCCCAGCGCCGACCAGATCGCCGCCTTCTCGTCCGGGCCGACGGTGACGCCTTCATGCAGAAGACGGCCTTCCACCCATTCGGCCGCCCAGGTGCGGTAGCCCTCGCCGTCGATGCGGGCGAGCGGCTGGAAGGCAATGCCGCCATCGGCTCCGAGATCGTAGTGCTCGCCGCCCAAGCCGAGAATGGTGGCTCGCATCGAGCGCCCCATGTCGAATGCGAAGATGCGCGAGCCGAAGTAGCGGCGGAACTGCATCGCCAAAATGGCGAGCAGTACCGACTTGCCCATGCCGGTCGGGCCAGCGACCAGCGTGTGGCCCACGTCGCCGATGTGCGTCACCAGCCGGAACGGCGTCGCGCCATCGGTGCGGGTGACGATCAGCGGCGGGCCGCCCAGGTGGTCGTTCTTCTCCGGCCCGGCCCATACCGCCGACAGCGGCATCATGTGCGCCAGGTTCAGCGTCGAGACGATGGGCTGGCGCACATTCGCATAGGCATTGCCGGGAATGGACGACAGCCAGGCATCGACCGCGTTCAAGGTTTCGGGGATGGTGACGAAGCCCCGGCCCTGGATGACGCGCTCCACCATGCGCAGCTTTTCATCGGCAGCGGCCGGGTCGGCGTCGAGCACCGTCACCGTGGCGGTGAGGTAGCCGAAGGCGACTTGATCGCTGCCCAGCTCCTGCAAGGCGGCATCGGCATCGGCCGCTTTGTTGCTGGCGTCGGTATCGACCAGCGGGCTTTCCTGCTGGAAGATGGTTTCGCGCAGCAGCGCCACCACGTTCTTGCGCTTGGCGAACCACTGGCGGCGCAGGCGGCCCAACTCCTTTTCCGCCTCGGCTTTGTCCATGCAGACAAAGCGCGTACTCCAGCGGTAGCCAAAGCCCAGGCGGTTGAGGTCGTCCAGCAGGCCCGGCCAGGTGGAAGTCGGAAAGCCCCGTACCGACACCACCCGCAGGTGCTGGTCGCCCAGCGTCGGCGCGAGGCCGCCGACCAGAGCGGAATCGGCCAGCAGCGCGTCGATATGGAACGGCACTTCCGGCACGCTCACGCGGTAGCGCCGCGTGGACACCGTGGCGTGCAGGTAGGTCAGCGTTTCAGCGTCATCGAGCCAGGCGATTTCCGGCATCACACCATCGAGCAGGTCAAAGACCCGATCCGTTTCCGCCACGAAGGCATCGAGCCGGCCGCGCCAGTCCACGCCGTCGCTGGGCGTGTTCTCGTAAAGTAGCTTGGCGGCGCGGGCGCGGGATTCCTCCGGCGGCAGGTAGGCCAGCGTCAGGTGATAGCCGCTCTCGAAGTGATGGCCCGATTCCTCGAACGCGGCACGGCGTTCTTCCTCCACCAGCCACGACAGTGGTTCGGGGAAGTCGGAACGCGGATAGTCGGCGGCGGGACGGCGCTCGGCCTCGATGAACAGTGCCCAGCCCGAACCCAGCCTGCGAAGCGCGTTGTTGAGCCGGGCCGAGGTGGCGATCAGTTCGCCTTGCGTGGCGCTGTCCAAGTCCGGTCCGCGAAAGCGCGCCGTGCGCTGGAAAGCGCCATCCTTGTTCAAGATGACGCCCGGCGCGATCAGCCCGGCCCAGGGAAGCCAGTCGGCCAGCAGCGCGGGCCGCTGGCGGTATTCGGCAAGGTTCAGCATGGCGGCATCCCCCTACACGTCCAGCAGCGGCTTGTGCTTGATGTGCCGGGCAAACACGACCATGAACTGCGGATCGACGCGCGCGCCCCACACCGCCAGCGAATGGCCGACGATCCAGAGCACCACGCCAGGAATCCAGAGTTGCAGGCCCAGTCCGACGGCGGCGGCCAGCGTGCCGTTCGCAATGGCGACCGTTCGCGGCGCACCGCCCATGAGGATCGGTTCGGTCAGCGAGCGATGCAGCGGCACCTCGAAGCCCGGAAGATCGTTGGCCGTACTCATACGACAGCCCCGCCGGAGAAGCTGAAGAAGCTCAAGAAGAACGAGGACGCAGCGAAGGCGATGGACAGGCCGAACACAATCTGGATCAGCTTGCGGAAGCCGCCCGACGTATCGCCGAAGGCGAGCGCGAGGCCCGTGGCGATGATGATGATGACCGCGACGATGCGCGCCACCGGCCCCTGAATCGACTCCAGAATGGATTGCAGCGGCCCTTCCCAGGGCATCGAGGAACCGGCGGCCTGTGCCGTGCCAGCCAGCAACAGCAGCAGCGCGGCCAGCAGCAGACCTTGCCCCGCCGGGTGGGCTAGGCTGCGCAGCCGCGCAAGGCTGGACAGGCGGGGAAGCGGATTTACGGAAAAGCGGAAAGCGTGAGCGTGCATCTGCGTCATGGCAGTTCTCCAGGTTGGTCAGGGGACGGAGAAGAAAGCGGCGGCAACTCGGGAAACGGCGTTTCCAGCGCGTCCGCCAGGCGATAGCCCATGCCGTCGAAGCCGACGACGCGGGCAATGCTTCCGACGCGGCGCTTGCGGCCACGTCCGGCGATGTGGATGACGACGTTGACCGCCTCGGCGATCAGCGCACGCGGCGGGTTCACCGCGACTTCGAGAATCAACTGTTCGAGGCGCAGCAATGCGCCCAGCGCGGAACCAGCGTGGATGGTGGCGATGCCGCCGGGGTGGCCGGTGCCCCACACCTTAACCAAGTCCAGGGCTTCGCCGCCGCGTACCTCGCCGACGATCACGCGGTCGGGGCGCAGGCGCATCGTGGCCCGCACCAGCTCGGTCATAGACACGACGCCAGCGCGGGTGCGCAGCGGCACATGGTCGCGGGCTGCGCATTGCAGCTCGATGGTGTCTTCGAGCACAAGCACGCGGTCGCCCGTGGCGGCGATCTCCGCAAGCAAGGCATTGGCGAGTGTGGTTTTGCCGCTGCTCGTCGCCCCGGCGATCAGGATGTTCTGGCGCTCACGCACGGCGCGGCGCAGGAACTCGGCCTGGCCTGTGGTCAAGATGCCGTCGGCCACATAGCGATCCAGCCCGATGATGCTCACGGCGCGCTTGCGCAGCGCGAAGGCTGGGCCGGGCGCTGCGGGCGGCAAGATGCCCTCGAACCGCTCGCCGGTTTCGGGCAGCTCGGCGGTCAGCAGCGGCCGCCCGCGATGCACCTCTGCGCCGACGTGCGCAGCCACCAGCCGGATGATGCGTTCGCCATCGTCTTGGGACAGCTCCACGCCCAGCGGCATGCGGCCCGATGACAACCGATCCACCCATAGGGTGCGGTCGGGGTTGAGCATGATTTCCACCACGTCGGGGTCGGCCAGCGCAGCGGCGATGACTGGCCCCATTGCCGTGCGCAGCATCTGGATACGGCGATCCAGAGAGGTTGCGGCGGATGAGAGTTCGGGCGGGGTTTGCGGAATGGCGCTCATGAGGCACGCTCCTGCGCTTCAGCCAGTGCCTCCGCGTCATCCATTCGCGCCGGGTCTGGGTGCAGTTCTTCCACAACGTCGCGCACCAGGCTGCGGCCACGCAGCAGGTGGCGGCCGAGCCGCTCCACGAATTGCTCGAAACGCGCTTTGCCTTGGGCGCGAGCTGCGTCCTGATGGGCTTCGGGAATCGGGGTGCTGACGGTCAGGAAGTAGCGGATGAACAGCGCCAGTGTTTCGATCTGGATGTTCTGGTCGCGCTCCATGCGCTCGGCCTGCCGCGACAGGCGATCGAGCCGCTTGGCGATGGCCGCCTCGCGCTGGTCGCCAGCATCGGGCGATAGCCACGACGCGAGCGCCGCCGCGACAATGGACGACTTGGACACGCCTTTCTTGGCGGCCAGTTCTTCGAGACGCTTGGCGTGCTCGGGCTGAATGAACAGATTGAGGCGGTATTGGCTCATAAGTCGATTCCGTCGTTGGGGTCGAGGGAAGCCAGCCGGGCCGTGCGCTGCATGGCCGGGTCGAGCTGGCCGGGAAGCGGCAGCGGCAGGTCGTCGTCGTCATCGAGCAGAGTCAGGTCATGGCCGGCGAGCAGCGGTTCGGGGCTGTATTCGCTGACTTCGGATAGCTCCGGCTGTCGGCGTGGGCCGCCGTCATCGGCGGTGCCTGTGCCATCGCCGGACAGGCCCGCAGCCCGGACCGTTGACACGGCTGGGATCGATAGGCCGCTCCAGTCGTCGGGCCGGGCCGGTGGCGCGTCCGCGTATTGCCCGGCCGCGAGCACAGGCGGCGGTAAAACGCGGTTCTTGAAATTCGCGTCGGCGTAGTAGCGCAGCTTCTTGGCCTTGATCGGTGCCACGCTGGACACCATCACCACAGCTTCCTCAGTCGGAAGCTGCATCACTTCACCGGGCGTCAGTAGCGGGCGGGCCGTCTCCTGCCGCGACACCATGAGGTGCCCCAGCCACGGTGCCAATCTGTGCCCGGCATAGTTGCGCTGCGCGCGCAGTTCGGTAGCGGTGCCAAGCGTTTCGGAGATCCGTTTCGCAGTGCGTTCATCGTTGGTGGCGAACGTCACGCGGACATGGCAGTTATCCAGAATCGAATGGTTCTGGCCGTAGGCTTTGTCGATCTGGTTGAGCGATTGGGCGATAAGAAAACTGCGGATTCCGTAGCCCGCCATGAAGGCAAGCGCCGTCTCGAAGAAGTCCAGGCGGCCCAGCGCCGGGAACTCATCGAGCATCAGCAGCAGCTTGTGGCGGCGTTCGATGCCGTCGCTGCCGTCGAGCGATTCGGTGAGCCGTCGGCCGATCTGGTTGAGGATCAGGCGAATGAGCGGTTTCGTCCGCGAAATATCCGAAGGTGGCACTACCAGATAAAGCGACACCGGATGCTCGGACGCGATCAGGTCGGCGATACGCCAGTCGCAGCGCGAGGTGACTTCGGCCACCGTGGGGTCGCGGTAGAGGCCCAGGAACGACATGGCGGTGCTCAACACGCCGGAACGCTCGTTGTCCGACTTGTTGAGCACTTCGCGCGCCGCCGAAGCGACGACTGGATGCGGGCCACCACCTTCCACGTTCACGAGGTGCTGTGTGGTCATCATCCGGTGCAAGGTCAGCTCGAAGGGGCTGGCCGGATCGGAGAGGAAATTGGCGACGCCGCGCAGCGTCTTGTCCTCGCCCGCGTAGAGCACATGCAGGATGGCCCCGACCAGCAGCGCGTGCGAAGTCTTCTCCCAATGGTTGCGCTTCTCAAGCGCGCCTTCTGGATCGACCAGAATGTCGGCTATGTTCTGTACGTCACGCACTTCATGTGCGCCGCGCCGAACTTCTAGCAGCGGGTTGTAGGCCGCCGACTTCGCATCGGTCGGATTGAACAGCAGGCAGTGTGAGTAGCGTGAGCGCCAACCTGCGGTGATCTGCCAATTCTCGCCCTTGATGTCGTGGACTACGGCGGATGCAGGCCAAGAAAGCAGCGTCGGCACCACAAGGCCGACGCCTTTGCCTGAGCGCGTGGGCGCGAAAGTGAGGATGTGTTCCGGGCCTTCATGCCGAAGGTACTTGCCATCGTGCTGACCGAGGAACACGCCGATCGGCTGCGTAAGGCCGGCTTTGCGAATGTCCTCCGTACTTGCCCAGCGTGCCGAGCCATAGGTCGTGACTAGGCGTGATTGACGAGAGCGCCAGATCGACATGCAGACTGCGACCACCACCGCCAGCAAGCCACTGCCACCCGCTATGGCACCGCCCGTGTCGAAAACGCGTGGCGCGTAGGCATCGAAGAAGAACCACCACTCAAACAGCTTCCACGGGAGGTAGATCGGTGTGCCGAGGAAATCAAACCAGGGGGAGCCAAGGCGTACCTGATAGCCAAGGGCTGCTGCCGTCCATTGTGTGGCGCCCCACACACCCGCGATCACGATGCCGAATACCACGGCTATCTGACCGAACAGCACATTCGTACCTTGCATAGCCCCGCCTCCAATCTCTCCTACGCTGATTCCCTTGGGAAACGCGGCTTAGAAATGTGCCGCAGGCGTCAGGATCGGTGCTGGCTTAGTGCCGGTCAAAGACCGTTTGGGGCAGAAAGGTCGATAAGAAAGAATGAATTCGCGCTGTGTCTAGCCAGGGAGTGACTCCGTAAGCGCCGGCGAATATCAGCGTGCCGAACAGAAGATTCAGGCAGACTAGCGAATTGCTGAATTGCTGAATTGCTGAATTGCTGAATTGCTGAATTGCTGAATTGCTGAATTGC